>Ga0075111_1000025_pt1 | contig 67844 bp, 65 predicted proteins | sample AntAceMetag02UKK_FD_69787 | JGI IMG/M metagenome (GOLD analysis project Ga0075111, IMG submission 69787) | Saline lake microbial communities from Ace Lake, Antarctica - Antarctic Ace Lake Metagenome 02UKK | ecosystem: Environmental > Aquatic > Non-marine Saline and Alkaline > Saline | place... | reverse complement strand
CTTAAAGGAGCTTGTTGGCAGATTAATCTCCTTAAAGGAGCTTGTTGGCAGATTAATCTCCTTAAAGGAGCTTGTTGGCAGATTAATCTCCTTAAAGGAGCTTGTTGGCAGATTAATCTCATTAAGGAGATTGTTCACGTATTAATCTCCCTAAGGAGAGATTGTCGGCACATATAATCTCCCTAAGGAGAGATTGTCGGCAGATTAATCTCCTTAAAGGAGCTTGTTGGCCTATTAATCGTAAAATATAATTCAAAATTATGTCACTTAAAATTGCAATCAATGGTTTTGGTCGGATCGGAAGATCGTTTCTTAAAATTGCTCTTGAACGTCCAGATGATTTTGATGTAGTAGCGATTAATGATTTAACTGACGAAAAAACTTTAGCCTATTTGCTTAAATATGATAGTGTCTACGGTCGTTATAATAAAGAAGTTAATGTAATCAAGGAAGCAGCTAAGAGTTATTTAAGTATTGATAATAAAAAAATATTGAGCCTAACAGAAAGGGATCCTGAAAAATTACCATGGAAAGAACTGGAAGTTGATGTAGTGATTGAAGCAACGGGAGTTTTTACAGATAGAGATGGTGCCTCGAAACATCTTGAGGCGGGAGCTAAAAGAGTCGTCGTCACGGCACCTGCTAAAGGAGAAATTCCTCACCTTTTACTTGGCGTTAGTGATGAAGAGTTCAAGAATGATAATCTTTCAAAAATTACATCTAATGGATCCTGTACGACCAATGCCGTTTCTCCGGTTATGAAAATTATGTCTGAAACAGTAGGGGTTAAGAAAGCCCTACTAAACACTATTCATGCATATACAGCTAATCAAAATATTGTTGATGGTCCTCATAAAAAATTAAGTCGTGGTCGAGCAGCAGCACAGAATATAGTTCCAACATCAACAGGTGCCGCGAAAGTCACTGGAAAGGTTATTAAAGAATTAGATGAAAAATTTGATGGTATCGCCACAAGGGTTCCAGTAATTTGTGGATCATTAGCAGATCTTACATTTGTTACTGGCAGAGAAACATCAGTCGAAGAAATAAATAAAATTATTACAGAAGCAAGCGAAAATAAAAAATGGAAAAACATTTTGAAGGTTACTAGCGAACCAATTGTTTCGTCAGATATTATTAAAGATTCGCATGCTTCAATTGTTGATACTTCTTTTACAAAAGTTGTTGATGGTGATTTGGTTAAAGTTTTAGTTTGGTATGATAATGAGTGGGGATATTGCTCAACTTTAATCGAACATATTTTAAGAGTTTGTCAAATATAAATCTATGATATATATTGGAGCTGATCACAGGGGTTATGATATTAAAGAAAAAATAAAATCATATTTAAAAGATCAAGAGCTAGAACATGAAGATTTAGGAAATTTTAAATATGAGGAGAATGATGATTTTCCTGAATTTGCTAATTTGGTTGTTGAAAAAGTCCTAGAAGATCCTGAGAAAAATAAAGGAATCTTGATTTGTGGATCAGGCGTAGGAATGGATATGGCGGCTAATAGAAACAAAAATATTCGATCTGCTCTTGCTATGACTCCTGAAATGGCTATAGCTTCAAGAAAATCTGACAATACGAATGTTCTATCTTTAGGAGCGGATTTTGTTGGAGAAAAGAAAGTTGAGGAGATCATTGAGGCATGGCTTGGTGCTAGCTTCTCAGGAGAAGAGAGGCATCAGAGAAGACTTACAAGAATTGATACATAAAATTATGCATATCGATAGTTATAAAATTGGTCAGATTACTATTGATGGAAGCGAATATGAGTTTGATGTTTTAGTATATCCTGAAGACGATGTTGTTATGAAGTGGGAAAGAATTGAAAGTCACGAATTAGATAAAGACGATTTAGAGGATATTGATATTGTCACTCCTGATATTTTAATTATTGGAACAGGTAATAAGGGTGAGCTTAAAATATTGTCTCAGACAAGAGAATATTTAGAAGAACTTGGTGTTGAGCTGATCGAGGCGAAAACAAAAGAAGCGATAAAAATATTCAATGATTTGCAAAAAGAAGAAGAGAAGAGAATTATTGGTGGATTTCACTTAACTTGTTGATGTTATCTAAAATCATGAAAAAGAATAAGATTTTTATTGTTGGTATTATTATGTTACTAATAGCCCTAATTATGGCTTTTGTCATTCTTTTGAAACAGAATAGAACAGATAATAACACTAAACATTACTGTGACATTGACATTGATTGTGTTTTGACAGATCATGACCCTGATGGTTATGCCACTTGTGCGAATAATATCTGGAATATTGAGTGGAATAAAAGGCCTGAATCCCAAGAGTATGCTTGGGAATGTTTATTGTATGGTTCTGAGCAGTGTGGTTGTGTGAATCAAAAATGTCAAAGAATTGACGAGGGGGAGCCGGGCTGCTAATGTTACTAAAATATTTTTCTATCGTTCTAGATAATGTAGTTGTTCGAGTTTGATCAAAGATCAATTCTAGCGACAAATTATTTGTGTATTATTTACATGCGAAAATTTAAATTTATATTCTTTGGATTGATGTTGTTTGCTCTTTTAGGCTCTGCATTTTTTAGCGCCAGTGCGATGATAATGCCAGGTTATGTGCCACCTATAAATGATGGTGTTTTTGGGCAAAATCAATATTATTCTGTTGTTTACGATGGAGAGGGTGAGGCGGCTGTTGGTGCCAAGTTACTTATTCAAAATAATGGAAAAGAGAAAATCGATTCAACAATTATTGAAATTCCTGGAACTGGCATAAGAATGATCAGGGCAGTCCAAGAGGTCTATGGCAAAGAGCAGTATTGTTATAAGTGGGATCAGGTTTGTGTTGATGAAGATGAATATAGTTGTACAAAATATGAGAGACAGTGTGATGATTGGAGATGGAGATCAAAAACATATGAGCCAGCTTATTATTCTCTTGATCCAGAAGAGGAAGAGTTATCAGAATCAGTTAAATATACGTTTAAGCTTGAGAAACCGTTGGGAGAGCAAGAGCAATCGGCAATCCTTTTGTATTATAAAGTTCCTAAATCAGCAGAAAAGAAATTTGGAGTATTTAATTTTAAATTCGAGACAGCAAAAACACCTTATGATGTAAATAGCGTTAGAGTGGCTGTTAATACTCAAGAAGAGTTATATCTAAAAGGAGGAGAAGCGGAAACTCAGTATCGAGCTACTTATGATACTGCCTTTAAAGAAATGTCAGCTCCCAGCGAAATTGGTATTCAAAGTAAAGCTTTGAGCAATTTTTCTAATCAAATTACCCATACTAATGGTTATACTAAAACAACATCTGGTCTTGATCCTTGGGAAAGTTTTACAGTAGAAGGGAAATACGCCAAGAGTCGAGCAACGCTTTATATGGGTGCGATTATTGGTTGGGTCATTGGAGCTCTGGCTTTTTTAACTGGTCTTGGATTTTTGATTCGCTGGTTGATTAGAAGGTCTGCTAAAAAAAGAAAATTGAACAGTACAAGTAAAATAAATCGTCCCGAGTTGTTGCCTCTTAAAATTGTGGGATTAGGAATGGGTGTTGCTGTCGGGATTATTATTTTAATTATCTTAAGTTCTCTTCTTTTTCAGATTATTAGTAGTAATATTCACTATCAATATCGCTCTCTGATTGGCTTATTAATCATTTTACTTAATGGTATTCTGGTCTTGGCGAGCATTACGGGTTCATCTCTTTACTTTGGCATTAAACATGGAGCGATTAAGGGTGTCTTGGTTCTGGTGACAACTATTACTAGCTTGCTAATTTTAGGAATTATAGTTGTTATAGTTTTTGCAATCTTTCAAGGTGGAATGACGATGAGAATGTATTAATTGTTTATGAATTTATGGATAATATTGAAATTATTCCCGCGGTTTTAGAAACAAAATTTATCAAAATTCAAGATAAATTGAAAAAACTTGAACCTTATTTTAACAAGGTTCAAGTTGATATTGGAGATGCAAAATTTGTTTCAGATGAATTTGGTTGTATAAAGGACTTAAGGGAGCTTGAAACAAAAACATTAATAGAAGTACATTTAATGACTGAAAAGCCATGGGAAGACTTAGAGTTTTTAAAAAATGAGAATATTAAGAAAATAACTTTTCATTACGAATCTTTTTTAAGAATCCCTAAGAAGACAAGATCATTTGCTATTAATAATTTAATAAAACGAATCAAGGAAATGGGAATGAAAGTGGGAATAGCAATTAACCCAGAGACTGGAACGGGATTTATTGCAGATTACTTAGAAAGAATTGATGAAGTTCTGCTTTTGTCAGTAGTCCCAGGGAAGCAAGGACAAAAATTCGAAGAAGAAGTGCTTTCAAAGGTGCGTCTCTTAAGAAATATAAAAGAAGATTTAACTGTTGGAGTTGATGGTGGAATCAGCGATAAAAACATAGAAAAAATAATTGATGTGGGAATCGATAGGGCTTATGTCGGAAGTTTTTTGTGGAAGGGAGATAATTTAGAAAGCGCATTTAAGAAGCTGAACAAAGTATAGATTGATAAAAAAAAGATCCTCCAGCGTGCTGGAGGATATGCGTGGTTATTCTTCTGTAATAATTTTGGCATTAGCTTGCGAAATGACTTCTACTTCGCCCAAACCAACTGTGAAGTTTTTTTTCTTGGCGATCAGGATCAAAGCATTCAATAGAGAATCCACTTCTACACCACATAAGATATGTTTTGTTTGGATTTTTTTTGTGCCACTTCCTAGTGATTGTTCCCCAAAACCAATAACCTTGTCCAGTTTTTACGCTTTGATTTTGCTTAATTGAAGAGACACAACCTTCTATCCGAACAATTGTTTCTTCTCTCTCTGGTCGTACCATTTTTACCGCCCTCCTAATTATACATATGATATCAATTTTAATATTATTTGTCAAGAATATTAACAAGTTTCTCAAACTAAAAATATGAATCCATTTGATTACTCGTCCGAACAAATAAAGAAAGAAGCCAATATTTTAAGACAAAATGTTATAAAAATGATTGCAGGTGCAGGTTCTGGTCATCCAGCTGGATCGCTTGGTATGGCAGATGTCGTCTCAGCATTATATTTTAAAATTTTAAATCACAACCCGACTGATCCCAAAAAAGAAGATCGTGATAGAGTGATTCTCTCGAATGGACATATTTGTCCTCTTCTTTATGCAGTATTAGCTTCGACAGGATATTTCCCTAAAGAAGAACTTTCTAATTTGAGAAAGCTAGGAGACAAGTTACAGGGTCATCCATCAAAAAAAGACTTTGATCTTATAGAGGCATCGAGCGGTTCTTTGGGGCATGGTCTTTCTGTTGCTTGTGGGATGGCGATGGCATCACAACAGAATGAAAAAACTTATAAAACATGGTGTTTAATGTCTGATGCCGAACACCAAGAAGGTTCTCTTTGGGAGGCAGTTATGTTTGCTTCAAAGTATAAACTTAGAAACTTAAAAGCGATTGTTGATGTCAATAATATCCAGTTAAGTGGAGACGTAGACCAAGTGATGCCGCTAGATCTTCTGAAGACAAAATATGAAAGTTTTGGTTGGCAAGTAATTGAAGTTGATGGTCATGACACAGAAGATTTACTTGTAAAACTTGAACAAGCAAATAATTTTGAAAACGGGCCTTTTGTAGTTTTGGCTAAAACAATTCCAGGAAGAGGAGTCAGTTTTATGGAGGGAAAGTGGCAGTGGCATGGTAAGGCGCCTAACACAGAAGAAACAAAAAAGGCCTTGGAAGAATTAAGTAAAAAACAATAACATGACAGAACAAAACAAACAAATAATAAAGGCAACTCGCGAAGGGTTCGGTGCTGCCGTTGCGGAATTAGCAAAAAATGATCGAAACATTATTGTTTTAAGTGCAGATCTTTCTCCTTCCTTAAAAGTGGACAATATTAGAATCGATCTTTCTGGTCAATTTGTCGAATGTGGAGTAGCTGAGCAAAATATGGTTGGAGTAGCATCGGGAATGGCTCTTTCTGGAAAAATTCCTTTTGCAACTAGTTTTGCTGAATTTTTAACAGGTAGGGCTTGGGAGCAAATAAGAATAGATGTCTGTTACAACAATGCCAATGTTAAATTAATTGGTTCTCATGCAGGCCTTGCAACAGGAGAAGACGGAGCAACCCACCAAATACTTGAAGATATTGCTCTTATGCGCTCACTTCCTAACATGACCGTTCTCTCTCCGTGTGATTTTAATGAAGCTTATAAGGTCACAGTTCAGGCGACTAAAATAAAGGGACCTGTTTATATTAGACTTGCTAGACCTAAAACGCCTATTTTGACGCCTAATGGCGGACCATTTGAGATAGGAAAAATCAGTCCGATAAAAGAAGGGAGAGGCGTTATAGTTTTAGGAACTGGACCAGTTCTCTCAGAAGTAGTGAAAGCCGTTAACGGTCTTGAAGAAAAACAAGAAGAAATTGGTATTTATAGTGTCCATACAATAAAGCCCATTGATAAGGAGAAAATTATTGAACTAGCAAAGGGAGCAAGAGGAATTATAACTATTGAAGATCATCAGCTTATCGGGGGGCTTGGTTCAGCAGTGGCAGAAGTTTTGGCAGATAATGGTATCAGCGCTCCCTTGAGGAGATTAGGTGTAAATAATAGCTTTGGCGAGTCAGGGCCGTATCATGATCTTTGGAAACAACATGGCATGGACAGTGTTTCAATTCAGGTAACACTGAAAGAATTCTTGATTTAATATTGTTGATCATTGTGATATAATTGAATTACCAGCTTAAAACTGTGTTATTTTTGATTTGGTTAGTTGATTAAATAAAAATTCTAATTATTAAAAAAATATGGAAGCAGCTAAAAAAATAGCTAAAATTTTAAGAGTCGAGCCAGAGATGCTTATTAACCTTGATAAGCATATGGTGAAAAAATTGGGTACCAAAAACGTTTTAGAGGATATTTGTGATGCAAATGACACGATAAGAGATATCGCTATTAGAAAAATGAAAGTCAAGGAATTGGACAGTGAAACTATTTTTCGTGCATTGATCAATAAGTTAAGAAGAGCTGATAGAACTTTATCGGACTATTTCGATCGCCCAACCTTTATCCGTCCTGATAGTTTTAGCAAAATGACTGAGAAGGCTCTTGATCTAACGGGTCGAAAGCCTGGATTTTATCTCAAAGAGGAAGTGGCTGCTAATTTATTGAGAAAAAATCCACCACCTAACCTTATGAGTACAGGTGACTACAAAAACATAAACGATCTACTCAAAAAAGAGAGTTTGTATGAAATTTTCGCTAATCTTAGACTTTTAGAGGATAGCAAATGGATGAATGATGTATTTTTGAAAGAATATGAAAATTTGAAATCAAGCGACTTTGAAACTAGAGAGCCAAAGTTTATTATTCTTGATAAAAAATGGCTTAAATTAGCAAGAACATTTGTTGATAAGAAATACCACAATTTAAGTCACCTGAAAGAGCTAGGAGTTGTTTTTATTATTCCCATGACAGATCATTCTGATGGAGAGAATTTTAGGCTTTTCTCTTTGAGTCTTCATTATCTTAATGAGTTGTCTTTCTACAGTAAGATTTTTAAAAGATATGCAGGACAAGAAGATTTTGGTAAAAGAATCGTTAAACTTTTAACGGGAGATGTTGCAGAAACAAGAAAAGGATTAAGAAAAGTAGATTGGATGATCATTCAACGCTATTTAGCGAAACATGACAAAAACGATCCACGACTTTTGGCGCCACATATAAACCCAGAGGTTATTCATTGGAAAAAAGCGGAGAGAGTTTTAGCTGAATTTGCCAAAGAACTTACAGAGGTTGAAATGGGATTCTGGGAAGACTTATTCTGGCAAGACTTTGACTGGGTTGGAGATTTTTACAAAAGTAAGAAAGAGGGAGAGCTTTTGGTTAGTTTTGATTTAATAGATAACATAATGAGCTTAGTTGACGAAAAAGAACTTGTAAAATATTTATATCACCAACAAGAAGCTCTTTGGAATAGAATTTTTGAAGGATATGTTGGAGGGGACGACAAATTAGAGGAATATGTGTTGGATAGTTTTGATAAAGGGTTTATTAAGATATGAGTACAATCTTTGACGAGAGAATAAGAACCTGATTACATCAGAACCTTGACAAGATAATAAAGATTTAATTAGAATCCTTGATTAACAAAAAATAAAAGAACTAAGTCTTGAAAATTAAAAGAAAAGATGTTAGAGTGTTTATTACTTTACATTTTACTATTCTTGAAAAATCATTATGAAGTTAAAACTAAAAGCTACAAAAAGAGAAATACTTGGTAAAAAAGTTTCTAATATTAGAAAGCAAGGTGCTGTGCCTGCTGTTATTTATGGTCACAGTTTTGACAGCATTGCCTTAACAATTGATTTAAAGGAATTTAAAACAGTGCTTAAGGAATCAGGAGAAACGACTATCATTGATCTTGAAATAGAAAAAGGAAAAACTGAACCAGTCTTAATTCATGATATAACGATTGATCCTGTTACTGACGATATTCTTCACATTGATTTTTATAGAATTAGAGCAGGAGAAGCGATGACAGTTGAGATACCTCTTCTTTTTGAGGGTACCTCTGTTGCAGTAAAAGATCTTGGAGGAACACTTATAACGACTATAAGGAGTGTTAAAGTTAAGGCTCTGCCAAAAGATCTGCCATATGAAATTAAAGTAGATATTTCTACCCTTGAAACATTTGACAAGCATATTGCTATTGCTGACCTTGTTAGGTTAGAAGGTGTTGAATATTTGGCTGACGAAAAAGATGTTATTGCATCTGTAATAGCTCCAAGAACGAAAGAAGAAATGGAATCTCTGTCAGAAGAAGTTGCTGAAGATATTGGTGGAGTTGAAGGTGTTGCTGACAAACTAGAAGAACCCGAAGAGGGAAAAGAAGACAGTGCTATTAAAGAAGAAAAAAAAGAAAATTAAAAATTTCTTAGCTAAGACAGGAAAAGTAGAAAATATTTAGCTGAAGGACAGGAAGGAATTGGTGTAATATTTTAAAAGAAATTAGAAATTTAAGTATAGATTTCTACATAAACTACATGAAAGAGGTTTCAAAACATCGTTTTAGTTGTTCACTAATAGCGTCTTTACTTGGTGTATTTATGTTGACGGGAATATTATTCCCGTCTTTTCTTTTTGTTGAAGCGACAGAGACCGAGCAAGAATCCCTAAGACAGCAACTTGGAGAAATTCAGGCTCAAATTGATGCTTATAGAGCTAAGATTCGAGAAACAGGAGATCAGGAGCTAGATCTTAAGGGTCAAATAACAACCCTGGATAATAAAATAAATAAGTTAAATCTTGAGATTGAAAGCCTTAGTCTTGCGGTCAGTGATACAAATCGTCGTATCACTGTTATAAGAAACACGACCAGAGAAATAGAGAATACAATTGATAATGAAAAAAGAATTCTTTCGCAAACAATCAAAATTATTCACGAAAATGACCAATTTAATTATGTAGAAATATTTTTTAGAGAAGACAAACTTTCTGATGTTTTTTCTGATATTAAGGCGCTAGAAGAGATACAAGAAGCTCTTTTAACGTCTCTTAGCGAGATTCGTGACTTGAAAATTAGGCTAGAGGATGAAAAGATCGCTTTAGAAGAAAGACAAAATGAGCTATCGGGACTTAAAAGTGCTCAAGAGATTCAAACAACAAATCTTAATCAAAACAAAGATAAAAAAAGAAATCTTTTGTTTCAAACACAGGATGTCAAAAACCAGCTTATTGATAAAGTAGAAGTTTCTAAAATGACAGTTGAATCGATCAGAGCTCAACTTTATAATCTTCAGGGTCATGGAGTGTCAATCCAATTTATCGATGCATTAAAATATGCACAAATTGCTACTACTAAAAGTGGAGTAAGGGCAGCAATGCTTTTGGCGATGCTAAAACAAGAATCGGAATGGGGCTCTAATGTTGGAACCGGAACATGGAGAAGCGATATGAATACAAGAGACCACGATGCTTTTATTCAAATAACAAAAGAACTGGGACTTGATCCAGACACAACTCCAGTTTCAAGGAAGCCTTCTTATGGTTGGGGAGGGGCGATGGGGCCTGCTCAATTTTTACCTCAGACGTGGCTTTCTTATAAGGACGAAGTGGCTAGGGCGACTGGTCACAACCCTCCCAATCCTTGGGATATCGGAGATGCTTTTATGGCATGTGGCATAAAACTATCTCATGCCGGAGCTGATGCTCAAACCTATAACGAAGAATGGAAGGCAGCTCAAGTTTATTTTGCGGGGAGAAGGTGGAATAACCCAGCTTATTATTTCTATGGTGATTCTGTTATGGAATTGACTGAAACCTTCCAAAAACAAATTGATATTTTAGAAGAGGGTGGGGCGATATAGACTGATGATTAGTGAAAAGTAATATGTAACAATTAATTTCTGATAAGGGATTTTTATATTTTGAATTTTTCTGCATAGTTAACTATTATTGAAATGCAAGCTGAACATTAATATTCTCTACTAAAAAACTCTCCTTCTTCGGAGAGTTTTTTAGATCAAGCAAGATACGAACAATCGTTTCCGCCTAATAAACCATAAGAACGTTCTGTAATTTATCAAGGTTTTCTCCGACGTTACGTCGGAGAAGTCCTTTTTTATTTATTCAAAGGAACTAAGACTTATCTATCATCTAACAGATGATAGTTAATAATTAAGTGAAGGAACTAGGCTAGCATATTGTCCTAAGTTTTCTATCTGAGATGCATTCAGTTTCTGTGCTTGGCCAATAGCTTCTTCAATTAAGGAGTGTGAAAATGTTAGCGTTTCGTTTGTTTCTAACATTCTTGTACCAGTTTGATTCTGAATATAATCTTCAGCATAAACTTTTTGCTCAGGAGTGAGCGTTATTTTTTTAGCTGTTAGATATGATTTTACTGCGCGACGAGCTAAGTGAGTAATACCATCGCCAATTACTGCAGATTCCTTATAAGTAGACGAAGTGTCTATTTTAGGGGTGGTAACTTCTTCTTTAATGATATCTTTATTTTCAGTGCTTTCTTCTGTGTCAATAGAGATAACTTCATCTTCTTTGACAACAATTATAGGTTCGACTTCCTCTCCTTCTCCAAGGTCAATAACTATACCACTTTCTAGATCAGTTTCATCAATTACAATGCCTTCGCCTTTTTGTTGAGAGTAAAGATAGATACCACCACCAAGAATAATAAGAGCGATGATAGGTAGAATGATTGCGGAAAAATTATTATTTAACCACGAAGATATTTTACTTCCCCAACCATCAGTTTCTAATAATTCTAATCCCTCAGGAAGATCAAATTCTTTTTCTTCAATTTTTTTTGAGCCCTTTTTCTTTTTTGCCATTTGTTTCACCCCCTTTCACAAGGCCCTCCTTTTTACTTATTTTGTTAATATAATGTTAATTAAATTTTCTTTAATATTGTTTGAAGCATTTTATCTAAATTTCCTTCGATAATTTTATCTAAATTTTGCCACGACTTGCCTATTCGATGATCTGTGACTCTATTTTGAGGAAAATTGTATGTTCTAATTTTGTCAGAACGATCAGCGTCTTTTATCTGTTCTCTACGCAGTTGAGTTATTTCTTGAACTCCTTGGCGTTTTTTCATGTAGAGAAGTTCGGCCCGAAGATTAGTCATTGCTTTCTCTTTATTTTTATGTTGAGATCGTTCATCTTGACAGGTGACAACTGTGTTTGTTGGGGTATGTGTTATTCTGATAGCAGAATTAGTTACATTAACATGTTGTCCGCCAGCGCCAGAAGACCTAAAAGTATCTACTCGTAAATCAGATGGGTTGATTTCAATTTCTGACAATTCTTCCATTTGAGGCAAGACTGCAACTGAAACCGCTGAAGTGTGAATGCGACCACTTTTTTCTGTTTTTGGAATGCGTTGAACCCTATGAACTCCTCCTTCATTTTGTAGTAACTCAGCAGATCCTTTGCCTGATATATTCATGCTAGCATACTTCAGGCCTCCAATCTCAGTCTTTTCCATAGAGTCAATATTATTTTTCCAGCCCTTTCTTTCGGCATATTTTTGATACATACGAAAAAGATCCGCTGCAAAAAGAGCGGCTTCTTCTCCACCACTGCCAGGACGAATTTCCATTACCAATGATTCCTTATTCATTAAATTTTAAAAATTTATTTTTTCTTTTCAGTTTTTGCCTCTTCAGCTTTTTTCTTGGTCTTGCTCTTGGGTTTTACTTTCCGCATAATTTTGGATTTTTCTGCCCTAGCTTTGAATTTCTCAACACGACCAGCTGTATCAACGATTCTTTTCTCTCCCGTGTAAAGAGGGTTGCATTGATAGCAAATTTCAGTATGAATTTTTTCTAGAGTTGAACCAACTGTAAACTTTGCACCACAGTCACAAGTTACTTCGGCATTCTCATGATAATTAGGATGAATTTTCTTTTTCATAAACTTTTCTTAACAAGTTAACCTAAAAATACCATAACTATTTTTAATTTACAAGACCCCAGACAGACCTACAAGCTTGCAAATCTTTCGAAGTTTGATATACTCTTACTAAGGTTAGCGCAGTTTAACCAGAATTTTTGAGTTTAATAACTAATTATAAAATGACAAAAACGATTACAAAAAAAGAAGACGAGAATGCTATCTTTTTCAAAATGGGCATGCATTTTGGTCACAAGAAGTCACGTTGGCATCCTAGCATGGCTCCTTATGTTCTTGAAAAGAAGAATAATGTTTATATCATTAATATTGACAAATCTAAAGAAAAACTTGCCGAAGCTCTTAAATGCATTGAAGAGATCTACGCAAGTGGAGGCGAAGCTATCTTCGTTGGCACAAAACCTAATTCTAAAGGTTTTTTAAAGGTTTTTTGTGAAGAAAATAAACTTCTTTATATCAATGATCGTTGGGTAGGTGGTATTATTACAAATTTTAAAACAATCAGTAAGAGAATAAAAAGATATCAAGATTTAGAAAGTATAAAAGTAGGAGCAGAGTATGATAAGATGACTAACAAGGAAAAGCGACCGATTGATAAAGAAATTGAAAAATTATCACGTGTTTGGAGAGGATTAAAACTTCTTTCAAAGATGCCAAAGGCAATCTTTCTTTTAGATATTCCAAGCAATTACTTGGCTATCGAAGAAGCAGCGAGGAAAGATCTTACTGTCTTAGCAATTGCAGATACAGATGCTGATATTAGAAAAGTAGACTATCCAATTCCTGCAAACGATGAGTCCCTTTTGGTGGTAAAATATATTCTTGAAGAAGTTAAAAAATCGATAGATAAAGGTAGGTCAAAAAAAGGATCTGTGTCTGAGGAATCAGGCCAGGAAGAAAAATCAAAAGATTAATTAAAAAATATGAATATTTCTGCAAAAGAAGTTAAGCAACTTCGTGAACAAACTGGGATTTCAATGATGGCTTGCAAAAAAGCCCTAATTGATGCCAACGGAGACTTTGAAGAGGCAAAAAAAGGACTCAGAATACAGGGAGAGAAAGTAGCAGAAAAAAAACTTGCTCGCAATACTAATCAAGGAATTATAGCTTCATATATTCATGGAGATAATAAAACCGGAGCCTTAGTTGAACTTCACTGTGAAACCGATTTTGTTGGAAAAAACGAGGACTTTAAGAAGTTAGCTAAAGAATTAGCGATTCAAGTTGTCGGTTATAATCCTCTTTATATTTCTCAAGATTACGTTCCCGAAGAAGATATTAAAGAGAAGACAAAATTATTCAAAGAAGAGCTTAAGGGTCAGAAAGTTGAAGGAGATAGGCTAGAAAAGGCTTTATCATCAAAATTAGAAAAGTTTAAAAGAGAGAGCGCTCTTCTGTCTCAAAAATATTTTAGAGATCAATCAAAAACTATTGACCAACTTATCAAAGAAATGGTTGCCAAGTTGGGAGAGAATATTCAAATTAAGCGTTTTGACCGTTATCAAATATAAGCAGAGCTTGACGAAAGATTAAGCAAAGCTTCTAATTTCTCAATTTATTCGAAATTTAAGCATAATTCATGCTTTCTAACATCCTATATCTACTTATTGCCATTGGAACAGGCTATTTTATCTATATTTATTGGAAAAAATGGTCGCTAATTAGGGAGGATGATTTGAGTTCTTTTAAAATTTCTTTTAAGAATATCAAAAGATTGCCCCATAGTATTTTAAATTCAATAAAAAGGATCAGATTAAAAAATTTTCTACCAGTTTTTAGAGGAATAAACTTTAGAAGAACCGGAAAAGTTTTTAGAAAAATAAAAAGATTTTTAATAGCTATTCTTAATATTTTAAAAAAGATAACACTTTCCATTAAAAAAAGTGTAGTATCAATGTTTTCTAAAAAGAACTCTTTTAAAAACAAGGAGAAAAAAACTTCTCAAGAGCCGGCTATTGTTAATCATGAATCTGTGCCAGAGATAGATTTCCTTAGAGAGAGTTTTCGGTCTGAAACCGAAGAATCTGTTGTTCAAAAAGATAGGTCGCCTCAAGCCCAATCAACAAAAAATAAAAAGAAGATATCAATTAGGATTAAACCTGTATTGAATTTTTTAAAAACTTCTTCTCAAAGAATAGGAAAAGTTTTTAAAAGAACATCAAAACAAGCGAAAAAAAGGATTTTGATTGTTTCTTTCAAAACAAAAAACGGGTTAAGGAAAAGTTTTTCGAGAACCAAAAAAGCGGTAAAAAAAATAAAGCGTAAGATAAAAATAAAGGCTATTTTTGTTTTCCTTAAAGAATTGACAAAAAAACCTTTTGTTAAATTTAACAAAAAAAATAAGCAAGATAAAGAAATCGAAGACCGATTAAGTGAAGAAAAAGACTTAATTGTTCGCCCCGAGGCTTACTTGGGAGAACTTTTAAAAAAAACTGAAAAAGAAATATTCAAGAAAGAAAAAGTTGAGAAAAAAGAGATAGCTGAAGCTGTTGATGTTCCCGAAGATTCAGTTAAGGAGAAAACAAATTTTTTCAGAAAAGAAAAAAAATCATTAATTCAAAAAAAGATCGAAGCAGAAGATGACAAAGAAGTCGACGTTGAAGATCTTCTTTTAGAAAAATCTGACCTATCAACAGAGAAAATTTTTAATCAGCGAGACAAGACAGAAGATATTGTTTCAAACGAAACACTTCAAAAAATAGAAGATGAATTGATTAATCAAATTGTTGAAGATCCGAAAAATATTGAGGCTTATAAGAAGTTGGGAAAACTTTATTATAATCAAGATAAATACGAATTTGCCAAAGAATCATTTGATATGGCAATAAAACTTGGGTCGGGAGATCAGAAAATCAAAGATCTTTTGAAAGATTGCGAGGATAAAGAATAAGATTAGCTGTTAAAACGCCGACGTAGCTCAGTTGGTAGAGCAACGCTTTTGTAAAGCGAAGGTCGTGGGTTCGACTCCCTCCGTCGGCTAATATGGGCAGGTGGCAGAGCGGTCAAATGCACGAGACTGTAAATCTCGCGTCCTTAGGACTACGGGGGTTCAAATCCCTCCCTGCCCATACGAAGAACTAAGCTAATACGCACTAGAAGTATAGTTGGGCTGGGGTAGCTTAGTGGTAAAGCACCTCTCTGGTAATGAGGAGACCACGGGTTCGAGTCCCGTCCCCAGCTATCCATGAAAATTACCTGCTGGCCGTCAGAATATGTAACTTGAAAAACTAATGGATAAAAGAAACACTTGTATCTTGATAATAATAATTTTAGTTATCGGTGGAGCAGTTTATGGATTCAGTAGAATAAAGAAAGAAGATACTGAAGAAACGTTTTTTGAAGAAATAGATTTAAATATAATTTCCTTAGAAGACGAAATAATAGATAGTGTTTCTAAAAATCTTGACACTCTTTCCCGAGAGAAAGCAGCCTTAGGAGGAAAGTGGTATGTAACAAGATTTGGATTGATAGATAAAGATCATTTATACGTTGAATATGAAGATGGACACATAGCCAGAAGGATGCTTATTGAGAAAGATGGGACTGACTGGAAAGTTATAGCGTTCTTTGAACCAGGAAAAGATATGTGGCAACTAGTTTACGGAGAAGATGATTATATGGATGCCGATTTATCAATTTATAAACAGAGCGATGATTTAAGTTGGGAATTGGTTAAGTAAAGATAAATTTTTTACAAATTTGAAAGATAAATTTTAAGAATTGAAAAAATATGGCACAAAAAAACTTAATAAGACTAAAATGTACTGAGTGTAAAAGAATTAATTATTTTTCAAGAAAGAATAAAAAAACAACTCAGCGAAAAATAGAATATAAAAAACATTGTCCTTGGTGTCTAAAACATACCATTCATAAAGAAGCAAAGAAGTAAGCATAGCTTGACGGAAGGCTAAGCATAGCTTGACGGAAGAATAAGAACCTCGCCCATGGCGAGAACCTTGTTGAAAGAATAAGCATAGCTTGGGATTTTTCATTACATTAGAAATTTAAGTATAGCTGGACTTATTAATAAAAGACAATTTTACTATTGACGAAGAGCTTAGTTACTTAGGGGCGTCGGTTAATGGTAAACCACTGGTCTCCAAAACCAGGACTGAGAGTTCAAGTCTCTCCGCCCCTGCCAAGAGAACTTTTTATCGGACAACTCACTTGCCCATGGCAGAGAGACAACCCACTTGCCTGATAAAAAAGTACAAAAAGAACAACGATTTTTGTCGTTGTTTTTTAATATATATTTCCCGGCTTACATAAGTGTGGATAATTATTTGTCCCCCCCCATCGGTATGGTAAAATGAGACCAGGGTTTGCCTTGTTTTTTATTGAGACATGAGCTCATAGAATTAAGTTAGCAAGTAAAATGGTTACTTTTAGATGACATTATCGTTATATATATAATAGAACAATTCCGTGTTGACGTAAGCACTCAACGGGTTTTGTTAAATTTTAAATTTGTAAACTTTAAAATTATGTTTAATAAGAAAAAAGTTCTATCAATCATTTTAGGATTATTCCTACTAGGGTTGATGGGCGGGTCAATGGGTATTTCTAAGGCAGTAGCTGCGATAGAAGATCCCATTTCGGGCACCTTGTCTGTTGATAAGACTACCGTAAATACAGGAGAAGATGTTCGCTTGACAATTTCTGGTCAAGATGACAATGGAGTTACTAGGATAGCTGTGTATTATGGTGGAGAATGGCACACACAACCATGTGACGGAGTGTCCACTGTTTGTACGAACACATTTATTTTTTCAGAACACACTGCAGGTAATAAATATTATACTGGGTATGTTTATGGCAATAAGCTAAATGGCGTTGAGGAGGGAGTATATACAATTCCATATAATCTGAAAGTAGCAGTCTATCAAGCTCCTTCAATCATGCCTCAATGTGAAAATTGGACTTGCGACGAATCAACGCAAAAAATTGGCGCACTAGTTTGGTTACATGATACAAATATTGATGGTAAGATTGATATAAATGAAGCCTTGGTTGCGATAAGTCGACTAGGACAAGGGTTGAATCAAGAGCAAGTATGTGGAGTAGTTAATGTTTGGCAAAAGAATTGTACTGTTAATACATGCTCAGATTTAAGCTGTAGTTATGTAAACGATAATTATCTATCTGTTCTCACTACATATGATACAAATCAAAATAAAAAGATAGATTTAAATGAAATATTAAAAGCACCTGTTGCATATCAAAACGGAAGCATGAGTAAGCCAGGTTTATGTGCTTTGACTAATTTCTGGCAAAAAGGTTGTTCTTATATGGTGCCAGACGTAGTAAAGCCCGATCTTATAGTTACTGACATAAGAGCCGTGTATTATGGTTATGGTGATACAAAGACTGTCTCATTCTTTGTGGATATTAAAAACGTGGGAAACAAGAACATTGCTCAAGGAACAGGAATTCCGTATATAGCATATTTTGACGGAAACAGAATTATATGTGACAGGAATTATACTGGTGGACTAGATATTGGAGAAACTCATTCTATGAGTTGTTCTGCTGGTAAGGTGGTGGGTCTTGGTTCTGGTAGTCATGAGGTACAGGCTCGAGTCGATGATTCCGATGAAATAGACGAATCTAATGAGAACAATAATTTAAAAACTAAAAACTTTTTTCTTGTAACAGACAAGAAGAAATCACCTTGTGGAAATTATGGAGATGCTAATGCAGATGGATACGTAACCGAAGTAGATGTTACTTTGTGTTCAAAATATATACTTGGCAATACAAGTGGGTCAATAGTCACTTTGTGTGATGTTGATGGAAATGGATCTGTTAACTCTCTAGATATCACTAAGATTGAAAGATATATTGCTGGGCTAGATTCAACTTTCCCTGTGTGTGACCAGCAGGAAGATCGTGTAGTTGGCACTTTAGAAGTAGTTGACACAACTGTATCTATTGGAGAAGAGATTGTTCTTCATCTTACTGCGCAAGATGATCAAGGAGTAGATAAGATATTGGCTTATTACAATGGAAAGTGGAATACGCAATCGTGTAATGGTACAACTCAATGTGCCAAAACATTTGCATTTATAGAAACTACTCCAGGAACAAAGACATATCATGGATATGTTAATGGAAAGAAGCTAGACAACAATATTGAGGGTGATTATACCAGTCCAAGGAGTGTTCAAGTAGAGGTAACAGAAGGAACTCCAGTAACATCCTGTACTGATTCGGACGGAGGCGTTTATCCTAATACATGTGGCTATTGTAAGGATTCCAGAGGCGTTACTGTTAATGATGGATGTTTAAGATCAGATGGATCTGGACCACTACCAGAAGGAGAATACGTTAGCGAAGCATTTTGCTTAACCAATGAAATGAGAGAATATTGTAAGAAATATAATAGTGAAAGTTATTGTGATAACCTGGCAAATGATTGTTATGCTGCATCGCTAATTCCCGCAGAAAATCTTGCTTGGAGTTATTTTCCTAGAAAGACTGATTATTTTTGCAAATATGGTTGCAAAGATGGAGCATGTATAAAAAACACAGAAAAAGACATTACAGTTATTTCTCCAAACGGTGGAGAAAGATGGGTCATGAATAAAACGTATGACATTACATGGGATTCATCAAAGATCGCCTTAAATGAAGGGATCAAGATTACTTTTTCTACGCAGGGCTATGCGGTAGGGATGATAACAAGAACATCCAATACAGGCTCTTATGCTTGGGATATAGACAAAACACAGATTGGTATGGGAAAGACAATACCAGCGGGCCTTTATAAGATAGATATATGTTCTGATAATGGGATATGTGATAGTAGTGATAAACAATTCAGTATTGTTTCTGCAGATACAACCAACAAACCTCCAGTCATCGATGGTCTTACAGGACCAACTAAACTTAAAGTAAACGAAAGGGGAGCTTGGAAGATTAAGGCTCATGATCCTGAGAATGGTAGCTTAAGTTATTCAATTGATTGGGGAGACACAAAAGAGCTAACCCCTAAAACACTCTCTCAATCAACTCAAGCCACAATACAATCTGCTTACTTTACCCATACTTACTCTCAAGCAGGAAATTACACAGTTAAAATTGCTGTAACAGATAATAATCAACAAACAGCAGAGTCGGCAGTTAGTGTTAATGTGGGAGAAGTGGATGGATGGAAGGTTTATAGAAATGATGAATACAAGTTTAAAGTATATTATCCAAATAATCGCGAATACAGAGAAATAGTAAGTAACCAAGGTTATGATTCTGTAAGAATAATGTTTAGTGAAAATCCGCCTCAACAAGTTACGCCTGACACTTTAGTGATTTATCCAAATGGTGACCTTGAGAATAGATACTCTGCAGGAAAACTAGCTTTCACAAATGAGATACCTTATCATGGTGAATTTGAAGAAATTACAATTGTTATTGGCGGTATTAGCGCAAAAGTATTGGTTCGTGATCATGCTATTTTTGCTAGCAAAATATATTTTGAAAATAACGGCAATGTTTTTGAGTTCTGGTGCATGGATAAGTCATTCTATGAAAAATTTATTTCTACCTTCAAATTTATTGAAACTCCACAGCCGGTTACCCCAGGTACCTCTACTAAATGTGACTTCCCTGACGGCACACTCATAAAGCTTCCTGGTGACTACAAAGTCTATGTAATTAGAAATTGTGAAAGAGTGTGGGTTAGGACTCAAGAAGAATTTAAACAACAAGGATACAAATGGGAAGATGTCCAAGAAACATCTGCTGGAACAACAGTTGTCCAATCTAAACAACTTCAATCTAATGCCAGACTTCTCAGAGAAATTGGTGGATCAATGGTCTATTACATCACAGAATCAGGTATGAGACGCCATATCCCAACAGCAGAAGTCTTTAACTCATACGGCAACAAATGGGAAGACATCACAGAAGTAGATAAGGCAACCATCAATTCCTATGGAGAAAATGTTCTCATCAAAGTAGAAGGCGATGAGAAAGTTTATGAACTTAAGAATAGAATTAAAAGATGGATTAAAACAGCAGAAGCCTTTAACAGACTCAAATATGACTGGAAAAAAATTGCTCCAGTTAACAGAATAGAGATGAACACTTATCAAGAAGGAAGTAGGATAGAGTAGTCTATTAGATAATTATATTGATTTAAAACACTCCGGCATGCCGGAGTGTTTTAAATTTGCACGAGATTCTAATCTTATGAAGCCTGTATTAGAATGTCTTACTAAACATAGCGAAGTTAGGCATTTTTTATCCCGATGACTTTAGTTTGTCGGGAGCCATAAGACATAGCAGAAGTTGCCAAGTTGGCAATGGAAGAGTTGATTAAAGCGATCAAGGAGTTTGTAGAACAGGACCTTGAGGACTCCAAAAACCCTTTGGTGGGATTTTTTGGATCCCCCGAAAGCAAAGTTGTTCAAGATATTGTAGTCGCCTCAAAAGGCATCAGCTCAGAGGACTAAGATAACCCCTTTTTATGTTTAGACAGATATAGTAACTATTTGTCAAATCATCAATAAGCAATAGTGCTGTCGCATTTGTCGTATTTTCTAATAAATTATCCGACTCACGTGCCTATAATTAGCTATATTAAAATCTCTTTCAATTGCTTGTTACACTAGCGAGCACTGGGTACTTAACTCGAGTGTTCTGCCAAGAGAACTTTTTATCGGACAACTCACCTGCTCATGGCAGAGAGACAACCCACTTGCCTGATAAAAAAAACACAAAAAGAACAGCGATTTTTGTCGTTGTTTTTTTGTTCTCTATTTAAACAAGAGAAAGTGCTCTATCTTTGTAAATTATTTTTGATTTAAAACTTCCGAGTAATTCTCTTTTTTCCCGTTTTTTCGAAATATTTAAAAGATAGTTTCAATCTTCGATCTTTTTATAAAATTCGGTAACATCAGAGAAAAATATTAATTTGGATCCTTCTTTTAATTCTAGAGTGATCGTATCTTCGTTAATTTCCATCACCATTCCTTGTATAAGGGCATCTTGAGATTGGTTTATATTCGTTTTCATTTCTGATCTTTTTGCTTCACGCTCTTCTGGTGATAAATTCCTGCCAACTCCACTAGGGATTTTGTTTATAGGAGGAGTTCTGCCTGATCCATCTGTTTCTAATCGAATCTTTGTACTTGCATTATCTTCAGCTTTAAAAAGTCGATCTCCCATGCCGTCTTCTGCAAAACCAATTCGGATTTTTTCGGCGACAACAATGCCTAGTTCGTTTTCTTCACCAACTACTAAAAGATGATCACCAATAACAACATCACTGATACTTGCAAGAGTAAAATTTTCTTCAAAAAATCCTTGAGCAGTATCGAGTTCCCTCTCTATTTTAGTTTCAAAATCTTCTTTAATATTATTATTGATTCTATTTTTGTTTTTTGACGCAAAAATAATGCTAGCAGTAACTATTATACATGCAATTGAAATCGTGGCGATTAGGGTCTTTTTGTTCATAATTTAATTATATAAAAAAAGAATTTATATTTTCGATTAATAGAACTATTCGTATCTTAAAGCATCAATAGGATTAAGTTTCGCTGCGCGTTTTGCTGGGTAGTAGCCAAATACAAGTCCAATTGTTGTAGAGACACCAAATGCTAAAAAGATAGAAGAAGGAGTCACGACAGTTGTCATGATTCCAAGATTGTTAATCATTGCGGAGGCACTAGCACCAAGAATTATTCCAACAATTCCTCCAAGAAATGTTAAGGCAATAGCTTCTGCTAAAAATTGAAGATTAATATCTCTTTCTTTTGCACCCAAGGACTTTCTAAGACCAATTTCTCTAGTTCTCTCAGTGACGATGGTTAACATCATATTCATAATACCTATGCCGCCAACGACTAAAGATATTCCAGCAATTGAACCCAAAAGAAGTGTCATAGTTCCAATAATTGAAGACATAGTTTCCATAATATCGGCTTGATTCATTATGCGAAAATCAGCAGTTTCTTCAGTTTTTCCATGTAGCGAGAGTAATAAGGAATTGATATTTTCTTGTGATTCATCCATCAAATCAGCTTCAGTTATTTGAATGTCTATGTTATTTAAATGATCATTACCAGTAATATAGTGTTGAACAGTTGATAGAGGAGCGTAAATAGCGTCGTCAGAACTGCTCATTCCAGAGCTACCCTTTGCTTCTGTTGTTCCAATAACGGTATATTGTTGTCCTGCGATTCGAACAGCTTGTCCTATTGGGTCATAATTTTCTCCAAATAAATCAGTGGCGGTTGCTGGTCCCAGAACGACTATCTTTGACATTCTACTGATATTTTGAATGCTGATTGGCTGGCCGGTCTCAAGGTCGATGTTTTTTACACTGAAATAATTTTCATCAATACCATAAATCATAGTATTAATATTTGTTCCTTTGGCAATAACTTGTTGTTTGGTGTTGACTGAAGGAGCGATTAATTGAACAGAAGAAACTTTTTCTTCAATTGCTTCAGCATCGTCAATTGTTAAAGTATTTGCTGATCCAGAACTACTTTTAACTAGAGTAGTAGGTCCAGAGCTTGATCCGGGCATAATCATTAATAGATTTGAGCCCAATGATTGAATTTTATCTTGAATATCTTTTGACGCACCTTGACCAACAGATATCATTGTTATAACAGAGGCTATGCCAATTACAATTCCCAATATAGTTAAAAATGATCGAGATTTATTTGCTAGAAGTGAAAAAAATGTTTCTTGAACTAAGTCTGAAGCTAGCATAATACTAGGTTAATGATTTTAAATTTATATTTTTTGTTTTTTTATCTGACACAATAGAGCCATCTTTTATTTCAATAATTCTATCTGTTGATTCAGCAACATATCGTTCGTGAGTAATAATAATAATTGTATGACCCTTTTCTTCATTGAGTTTTCTAAGGGTTGCGAGAACGATGTCGCCTGTTTTTGAATCTAGATTTCCTGTTGGTTCATCTGCTAAAACAATTTCGGGTTCGTTGACGAGTGCGCGTGCTATTGCAACTCTTTGCATCTGTCCACCGGAAAGTTGACTAGATAAATGATGCCATCTGTTCTCTGGTAGACCAGCGGCGACAAGAGCATTTTTTGCTTTTTTAAGACGATCTTCTTTTGAAGTTTTATTGTCGTAAACCAACGGTAACATAACATTACGTAAAACAGAGCTTCTTGATAGAAGATTAAATGATTGAAAAACAAAACCTATTTTTTGAGAGCGAATTTCTGCTAATTCATTACTAGTAAATTTGAGAATATTTTTTTCTTTGAGAAAATAGCTACCACTGGTAGCAATATCAAGACATCCTAAAATGTGCATTAACGTAGACTTACCAGATCCTGATGGCCCCATAATGGCAATAAATTCTCCTTTTTTAATTTCAAAAGAAACATTTTTTAGGGCATCAGTAGAGATGTCTCCCATTTGATAGGACTTTGTAATATTGTCGCATTTAATAATCATAATTAGCGCATCATTTTCATCATCTGACCACCTGGAAAAGCACCAGTAGAAGCTTTTTCTGTTGATGAGTTACTGTTAGGCGACTCTCCAATTTTTGTTTGAGTAATGACTTCTTCGTTAATTTTAATTCCTTCAAGAATTTCTGTCATAGTGTCGCTCGATATTCCTACTTGAATTGATTTGCCAATGACCTCGTTCTTGGCACTTAAAACTTCAACATAGAAAGTGCCGTTTTTCTCTTTTATTGCAGAATTAGAAACTTTAATATTGTTTTGACCAGTGTTAGTTATAACTAAAACAGAGACAGTCATACCTGGTTTTATTCTTTTATCTTGAGTATCAAAAGCAACTTTTACGCTATAACTAACTACATTTTGAGAGATTGTGCCTGCTGCATCGATCTCAACTACTTTTCCAGAAATACTTAAATCATCAATTGCGTCAAAGGTAATAATCGCTTTTTGACCAATATTAATTTCGGCAATGTCTATTTCATTTAAATTAATTTTCGCAAGTTGTTGATTTGTTATAAGAGTTCCAAGAGATGTGCCGTTTGAAACCGTCTCTCTTTTTTGAACATCAAATCCAGAAAGCAATCCATCAAATGGAGCATAAAAATAATAATCTGAAAGATTTTGATCGGCATCATATAAAGCATTCTCTCTTTGTTTGATCGTAAGCTCTTGAGCTTTTATGTCTAATTCGTCAGATCCAGCAATAAGGTTGTCTAAAACACCTTGTTTTTCTTGAGAAGATCTTGCATTGCTAAGGATTTGTTGTTTCAAAGAATAAATAGAATTTTGATCAGATAGAAGAGATGTTAGATAATTTCCAGCTTGAGTTGAATATGAGGATAAACTATTTCTGTACTGGGTTACCCTGCTAAAAATAGAAAGACTTTCGTTTGTTCTATAATTTATCCAGTAATCAAGAACATTTATTTCATCCTTGATTCCCTCAGCTGTTTTTCTGGTAGTTTCAATAGTCTGGGTTAATAGGTTGTCAACGGAACCTCTATCAGAGCTTCGCGTTGAAAATTTGTACTCTTCAAAATTATTATCATACGTTGATTGAGCTGTTTCGTAACTTTTTTCTGATTTCTCAATTAAATCTTCAATTATCCCACGATTATCATAATCCATAGAAGCAACAAGAGCGTCGTTATTTTCTTGATGATTAATAATTGATACTTCCGATTGACCTATACCAGTACCATAAAGAGTATTGTTGAGTTCTGTTATGACCTCAGGAAGAGTCAAAAATACTTCGTCTATATCACTAAGAGCGTCGTCATAGGTTTTTGCTAGACTATTTTCAGAGGAGGCTTCGTCTTCTTTGGCTCTGACAATAGCATTCTTAGCTTGTAAAATGTCTAAAGAATCTGGGTCGCGAGTTAGGCGTTCTAATGACAAATGAGCACTTTCTAAGTTAGATTTGGCATCTCTAACAGATTTTTGTGCATCAGTTGAATCAATTTGTATGAGTAGCTGTCCTGCGCTGACTTCTTTCCCGTTACTTGCTCCGACATAAACTATTTCTCCTGATGTTTTAGGCTTTAAGCCAATGCTATTAACAGCAGAAACTTGCCCAGTAGCTGAAATGGTTTGAACAATAATTCCTTTTGTTGCTGTTTCTGTAATATAGCTCACGCTCTCGATTTCCTTAGAAGATGACTGAATAATAAAAAAACTAGCAATAATTAGAATTACCAGTGAAAATAATGAAGAAAATTTATGTTTTTTAAAGTAATTAAATATCCCCTTAAACCCATTTAAGATTTTTGACATAATTATATATTAAAACTATTTATTTTTTATATTAAAACTAGACTAGCACTATTAATACAGTTAAGAAAGAATTTTCTTTCAAAAAGAACACGTAAAAGGCTAGTCTTGTTACATATTTTTATTTCAATGTTAATTATTCATTGTCACATTTGATAGTTTTCTGTCGAATTATCAATAACTCACAGTACTGTCGTATTTGTCGCATTTTCTAATTAATTATCCGACTCACGTGCCTATAATTAGTTATATTAAAATCTCTCTCAATTGCTTGTTACACTAGCGAGCACTGGGTACTTTCTGCCAAGAGAACTTTTTATCGGCAGACTCACTTGCCCATGGCAGAGAGATAACTCACCTGCCTAATAAAAAGACATACAAAGAACAACGATTTTGATCGTTGTTCTTTGTTATAAAAATTTGCTATAATTAAAAACAAGAAACTAATTAATCAATAATTTAATCTTTAAATACATGAAATTCCCAAATAATTTAAACTTAAAACCAGCGAATATTCTTAAAATTAGTGGTCTAGTCTTATTGGTAATTATTGTAATTACATTGGGTATTCGTTTAGTTGGATCATCGTTCGGGTCTTTGTCTCTAAGGTCTAGTGATAAGGGTTTATCTATGCAGAGCATGCCTAGTTTTGGCTCAGGGTATGTTGATAATGATATGACTTATGGTGAAATTAGTGACTCAGTTAGCTTGTCTCTTAGAAACATCATAGCGTCAGAACAGTTGCCTCCAATAGATGGTGTCGCTACAACTGGTGATGATGCTGAAGATTTTGAGGTCACTGAATATAGTGCCAATATTGAAACGCACCGCCTAGAGAATACTTGTGTTAAGATCGCAGACTTAAAATCACGAGAAGATGTAATATTTGAAAATGCTAACAAATATGAGAGAAGTTGTAATTATAACTTTAAAGTTAAACACGATAGTGTGGAAGAAATATTGGCAATTATCGAAGAATTAACCCCCAAAGAATTAAACGAAAACACATATACCATCAAGCGACTAATAGATGATTATACTAGCGAAGTGGAGATACTAGAAAAGAAAATGGAATCTATTGAAGAAACTTTGGCGACTGCAGTTAGCGCCTATGATGATATTACTGATCTAGCTACCAGGACTAAAGACGTAGAAAGTCTCGCAAAGATTATTGATAGTAAGATTAAAATCATCGAAAGACTGACACAAGAAAAAATAAATATAAATGCACAATTAGAAAGATTGAGTAGATCTAAGGCAGAACAGTTAGATCGATTAGAATACACCTATTTCAATGTTCGCGTAGTGGAGAATAAATTTGTTGATGGGCAGAATCTAAAAGATTCCTGGAGAACGGTAGTCAAGTTATTCGTAAAAGATGTAAACAAAGTTATTCAAGATGTTACTATCAATCTAATATCATTACTATTCGTAATCTTGCAATATATCATCTATCTGCTTATTCTTCTTCTTGTTGCAAAGTATGGGTGGAAAATCACTAAACGTATTTGGAAAAAATAATATATAGTTTCAAAAAACACCTCTTTCGAGGTGTTTTTGTTTGTTTAAAATAAGATATACTAGATAACATGAAAAAATGATAACCATATTAGTTATTTTGACTACTCTTGTTTCGTTTTCTATTTTCGCAATAAATATTTATATTAATAAAGTTGGCAATAATATTTGCGATATAGACGTTAGCAAACAAGCAGCCTTGCTTTTTGTATTAGAATATAGTATAGTATATTGAAATCAAAGGAGATGTTGGAATTGAAACATCGCTCAGGAGCAAAAAAGATTAAATATGAACACCATATGATCAAAGGGCTAAGGAAGTTTTTGGAAAGTATTGAGTTCTGGGAAGAAATTCAGAGCATTATACCTGGAAGAATAAAAAGGGCCAGGCCTCGACCCAAGCTTATGCTCTCGATTCAATATCCAACAACTTCAGGCTTAAAATGTATTGCAAAGTCTGGATCCTCGGTTCAAGAAGTGTTTATTGTAACTTCGTTTCCTGAGAAGCTTACAAGGCGTCTCGAAGCGCTTTCAGAAAAAAAAATAACAGCGACCAGATGAATAATAGAATTCATTTGGTCGTTTTTTTTGAATTTTGAAATATATGTGAGGTTTAGCCTCCCACATATTTCCATCTGAGGGATTGTTGTTGATTTTAGAAAATGTGGGCACTGGGTGCCCACAAAGATAGTGTTGGCATGGATTTAAACAACTCAGTGCACTTTAATATCTGTATAGGTTCAAACGACTCAGTGGAGGGAAGATGTGAGGTGTTTAAACTGTTGACAAAAACATATATATGTATTAGAATTTTAACAATACAAAAAAAAGGAGGTTGTAATGGAGAAGAAAAAACAATTAGGTAGAATTTCGGATATTCGAAAATACGATCGAGCACATATTAGTGCTCAAGAATTTGCCCAGGCTGTTGACGCAACTCGATCACAAGTTTTGTATTGGGAGCGCTCTGGATTTTTGAAACGTAACAAAGATAGTGGACATCGAATGTTCTCATTGTCGGAAATTCCTCGAGGACGTCTTTTGACTATCCTTGTCAATGATATTGGCTTTACTGGAGACAAGGCTTTCGGGCTAGCCAATACTTTACTTTCTAAAGTAGAAGATGAGCCAGAATCAGTTGATGCTATTCTGATTTTTCTTCAAGAAATATTCACAGATATAGACAAAGTGCTGAAAATGATGACAATATCAGGATTCAATAAACTTTTAACAGAATAATTTCCTTCAAAATAAAAGTGTGCGACGAATAAAGCTTTTAAGAATTAAAAAAAAAGGGGGCGCAATGAAAAAGCTTAGTGGTCCTATCAAGCCTAACGAAGCGTATATTAGTTCTAGTGAGCTTGCTAGAATGGTTGGTGCGACGAAGAATCAGATCTTGCATTGGGCAAGATCGGGCCACATAGAGCACCGCGAATCTACTTACAGGATGTTTCCTGTGTCAGCAAGTAATAAGGCATCAGTCATGGCTGCCCTAGTAAATGGGATCGGCCAAGAACCCAACAAAGCTACAAAGCTTGCAGATAAACTTCTTCAACGCTTTGACGATAGACCATGTGTGGTGCGTGCTATTCTCGCATTCCTGGAAGCACTAGACTCTCAATTTGATAGTTTGTTTGAGGTGATCAGCAATCAAAGTCTTTATGGTCCATTGTTGGAATTAGCCAAGAAAAAGCATTTGTTAGAACACAAATAGAAAATGTAGACACGACAAATGCTTTTCTTAAACTTTACGAGAGGGCTTGAGCTCAAGCCCTTTTTTCTTTATTTCTAGATCAAGGCAATAATAGGGATAGAGAAAAGTTGACATAAATATATATAAATGCTAGGATACTAACAATATGAAATCATTATTATCATTTTTAATATCTGGCCTAATTGGCACTACCGTCATTGTAAATGGCGTAACTTTGAATAGTGAAGATATTATTAATGAGACCAAAAGGGTCGTTAATGAAACCAATATTCATCAAATTGAAACAGCTCTTGAGGTTTATTATGTTAATAAAGGACACTATCCCGATGCAATTAATAGAGAAGATATGTTATCAGAGCTTTTAGAGGATGGATATATTCGCAGAGCCCCTGCTAACTTAGTTGGTTTTCTGTATGAAGTAGATGATGATGGAGAAGATTATATTTTAGACTATTAATTACTAATTTCTAAGACCACCCCCTTTAAGAGGGGTCTTTTTTTTGGTAAAATGTTTGTATGAATTTAAAAAAATTTACAAAACAAAATAAATTTTTAATGCTTGCTCTCGATCATAGATCGAGCTTTAAAAAGATTGTTAATCCAGAAAATCCAGAAGAAGCTAATAAGGAAGAAATAGTTAGTCTAAAAGGACAAATAATTAATGCAGTCGCTGGTCAGGCAAGTGGCATTTTGATTGATCCTGTTTATGGCTATGAGGCACAGAAAGTAATTGTTAGTGACTTGCCATATCTTTTATGTATTGAAAAAACTGGTTATGAAAGAGGAGACACAGGTGCTAAAACAATAATTCAATATAAGGCAGAACAATTTAAAATTTTAGGTGCCTCTGGAGTGAAGTTACTTTTGCCTTTTCATCCCGATAAAGAAAGTGCTTCTTATCAAATAGGTATAGCCAGAAGAGTTCTTGAAGATTCGAAAAATAATGAACTTCCTTTCTTTCTGGAAATTATTCTTGATCCAGAAGAAGGAAATAAAGAAGAATTAATTCCTCAAATCTTGCAACAATTTTTAGATGAAGGAATTAGGCCTGATGTTTTTAAACTTGAGTTCCCTGATACTGAGAAGGGTTGCAAAAAAATTACACAAATACTAGGAGATACTCCGTGGATTCTTTTAACTAGGGGAATAGGTTTTGATAAATTTAAAAATAATTTAGAAGTAGCAATAGAAAATGGCGCTTCTGGTTTTTTGGCTGGACGTGCTCTGTGGCAGGAGATTAAAGATCTCGAGGGTAATGATAGGGATAAATTTATAGAAGAAACACTCCCTAAAAGATTCAAAGAGATTTCAGATATTTGTATGAAATAATGAAATCCTTCGGCTGTGCTCAGGATTAACAATTTCTAACGCTTGATTACTCACCAAGAAATTGTACAAAAAAAGACCCCGCACCTAACTGGTGCGGGGTTTTTGTTACTTATCTTCCATTTCCATTGTGTCTGTTTCCTCCTGTCGATCTCCTTGAGTCATCAATGGCAAATAACTCTATAGTTGAATGAACACGTCTGTGTCTCAGAAGTGCTTCAAGGCCAGCGGCAATAATGGGATCTGTGACTGAGAGAACAAGAAGGTTGCTGTGATCAACTCCAGAGACATGAACTGGAAATGCCATAATCTGTCTTTTGTCTTGACGGCCCGTGATTTCTTGTTCTTCACCCATGCTAGTTTTGATGTTGCAATGAATGCCTAGAGCCTCTGAAAGAGCCGTTGCTCGATCATGCCCTTCGCAGAAAATTGCTCTTTGTTCAGAATCAATTGGAATATGAAATCTTGCACCTCGAAAGCCGGTACCACTGAAAAAGTTCATCACTCTATTCGCCACTTTTCATCTCCTTTGTTTTTCCCTTAACCAATCCAATGATTTGATTGGACTGAGGGAGGTGAAAGGTCTGATCCGAAGATCATTTAGCCCCCTTTAAATTTAACCGAAGTACTATAAATGATTGTATCACCATATTACAAAAAAAGCAAGAAAAGAGAGTGCTTGCTATTGATTTATTAATCTATTTATGGTATACTAAGAATAAGAAGATGTTGGTGTTAGGTTCAAAATCATTTATCCTTCTTTCTATTAAGAAAGAATAAAAGGAGGTGAAAATTGGGATTGAAACGGACTCTATATTTAGTGTCGTTTTTAGTTCTTGTAGCCTGTGCCCTTGTTTGGTGTCTTACAAACAGCAAGGCTATTGTGAACGAAATTGAAATTACAGTACGAGATGGTCGTACTCAAAAGAATATTCATGCTGGGGTTGGAGAACCTTGGACACTCGAAGATATTGCTCGAAGCATTGGAATGAATATCTCTTCGCTAATGAAGATGAACGGGATTTTAGATCCAGGATCAATCTATCCTGATCAGATTCTTAAAACCCAACCATACAGTTTTTCCAATAAGGCTTGGGTAAGTTGGTATGAAGACGGACCGAACGAAACTATGTCTAATGGACAAATCTTTAATGCACAAGACGAAACAATTTGTGCTCATAGATGGCTTCCATTTGGTACCAGAGTAAGGTTGACTGATCTTGCAACAGAAGAATCAATCGAAGTTGTTGTCCGCGATCGTGGTCCATATGTGGATATGGAAAAACGACACTTTGACCTTAGTCGATCGGCAGCAGAAAAACTTGGGATTATAAATATCGGTGTAGCAGAGTGCTATGTTGAAATAATCGGGCTTGGAGAATAGATATCTCCAAGCCTTTTTTTTGTTATCCACAGGCTGGGGGATTGAAAGAAACAGAGAATTTGTTAAAGTATGATAACGTATGAATTATTTGTTATAAAATAATTTTGACTATGAAAACTACTTTAAGTGTAATAAAAGCGGACATTGGTTCAATTGGAGGACACATAAAACCGTCCAAAGCTCTTTTGGAGGAGACCGAAAGGCCTATTAAAACTGCTCTTAGAAATGGGAAAATTATTGATTATCGAGTTACTTATACTGGTGATGACATTGCTCTTTTTATGACTCATGCTCATGGAACTTGTTCTGAGGAAATTCATCAATTAGCATGGAATGCTTTTATTAGAGGAACCAAAGTTGCCAAGAAACAGGGGCTTTATGGTGCGGGTCAGGATCTTTTGAAAGATTCATTTTCTGGCAATATTCGAGGACTCGGTCCTGCTATCGCTGAAATGGAATTTGATGAAAGAGAGAATGAGCCATTTTTGATTTTCGCAGCTGATAAAACAAGCCCTGGAGCCTACAACCTTCCTTTCTACTTGGCATTTTGCGATCCGATGAATACTCCAGGACTTCTTCTGTCTACAGAAATGGGAAAAGGGTATAAGTTCACTATTTTAGATGTTTCCGAAACTGGACACGATAGAATTGTTGAACTAAACACACCAGAAGATACTTATGAATTAGCTGCTTTGTTAAGAGATAATGATAAATTTTGCATTGAATCAGTCTACTCGAGAGCTTCGGGAGACATAGCGATGGTTCAAAGCACAACACGTCTTAGAAATATTGCTGGTAAATACGTCGGTAAGGACGATCCTGTGGCTATCTGTCGGGTTCAAAAAGATTTTCCTGCTACAGGAGAACTTTTGGCACCATATGCAATTGGTCATTATGTGGCAGGAGGCATGAGAGGATCTCATACTATGCCGTTAATGCCTGTTAGGCAAAATACATCTGTCTCTTATTTCGATGGACCTGCAGTTGTCAGTTGTGCGGCTTACTGTGTGCATGGAGGTAAGTTAACTGAGGCTGCGGATGTATTCGATCAACCCTTTTGGGATGAAATTAGGGGTCATGTTTCAAGAAAAGCAGTCGAAATGCGTCGTCAGGGATTTTCTGGGGCAGCTATGCTACCTTATGATGAACTAGAATATGGAGGCATTAAAGAAGTAATAGAAAAAATCGATAAAAAATTTAAAAAAAGAGAAGAAAAGAAAAAGTCTTCTTAATCGATAAACAAACTTAACAAAATCACAGAATGCTTGGATATAAAAATCTGGGCATTCTTGTTTTCTGAGCCTTCAGAAGTTATCATAATACTTATGTTCTAGAATAAAAAGCAATTTATAATACATGAAGAAAAGACCAAGAGTTACAATTACAATAGTTAACTATATGGGATTTGAAGAGACGATAAAGTGTCTCAAAAGCCTCGAAAGACTAGACTATCCAAATTTTGATATTATTATTATAGAAAATGGTTCAGGCAATGAATCTTTTTCAGAACTTAGAGAATATATAGACAAAAAAAAGAAACCCAACATTCGACTTATTAAATCTTTAAAAAACCTGGGTTTTGCTGGTGGGCATAATTTAGCTATCAAAAAATCTGAAAATACTGATTATTTTTTTCTTCTTAACCCTGATACAGAACTAGAATCAAATTGCTTAAGTGAGCTAGTCAAAATTGCAGAAAAAAAAGAATTTGAAAATAAGAAAATAGGATTTTTGGGACCACGAATTTTTTATGAAGACAAAAAAACAGTTTACTCTAATGGAGGATATATTGGAAAAAACTTAATTAAGGCGACACTCAAAGATCATGGTAAAATCAAGGAAGACCTCATAGAAGAACTGCCATTTGGAACAGAATATATTACAGGAACCGCTTTGTTGGTTAGTAAAGCGGCGATAGATGACATTGGGCTTATGCGAGAAGATTATTTTCTTTATTATGAAGATTCAGATTGGTCATTTCGAGCAACAGAAAAAAGGTATGTTCACTTAATTGTACCCAAAGCAGTTTTGTATCACAAAGGATATCACTCCACAGAATACCTATCATTTGATTATATATATTATTTAACAAGAAATGGCTATTATCTAGCTTGGTGGAATGGTGGGTTTCTGAGAAGAGTTTTTGTTTTACTTTTTTCTTTCTATAAGCTCGTGAAACAAGTTTTTAAACTACCTATTTCATCAAAAAGAAAATGGATAAAACCAATAACGAAAGCAACTATAGATTTTTGGAGAAGAAGAAAGGGAAAAATCTAAATGTTCAATAACTAGTAATCTGTAACTCGTAATCTGTAAAATGAGAATAGGTATTGATTGTCATCATTTAAAAGATCAGAAAGGAATTGAGAGTTATGTAATTGGTCTTTTAGCATATTTCAAGACAGAAGAATTAATTTCTTTTATTTTGTATTTTCAGAACGGTGATAAAAAAATCAAAAAAATACCAAAATCTAATAATTTTTTAATAAAAGAAATAAAGAATTTTTTGCCAATTCAGAGCACTGCTATTTTTCAACACTATTTATTGCCCAAACAAGCGAAGAAAGATAAACTTAATATTCTCTTTTCTCCTTCGTATTTTTTGCCACTTTTTTACAAAGGGACTACTGCTCTGACTATTCACGATATTATTTATGAAGCACATCCAGAGTGGTTTAATCGGAGGAAAATAAAAGATAAATTTTTGACAAAATGGATAGGTAAAAAAAGTGCTAGAAAAGCGAATGTAATTTTTACTCCATCTAAGTTTACCAAAGATGAAATTATAAAGCACTATAAAATTAATTCTAATAAAATTAAGATTACTGCTGTAGCATCAGACAATATAAAGAAAACTGTTAATAAAAAAACAAAGATAAATTTCTTGAAATTGAAAAAAAAGTTTGAAATAAAAGATAATTTTTTCTTTTTTCCAGCTGCTCTTTTTCCAAGACGGTGTATTCTAGAAATGGTGGGTGCTTTTAAAAAGATTGCAGAACAGCACAAAAATTTCCAGTTATTAATTATTGGCAAAGATTTTTCCGGAGAAAATACTATCGAAGCTATTAGCTCTATTAATAGTTTTTTGAAAAGAAAAGCAATTATTTACATTGCGGACTTTATTGAGAGAAGAGAAATCTTAGCACTTTACGACTTAGCTTATGTGACTGTTTATCTGTCTCTCTACGAAGGATTTGGATTACCCGTACTTGAATCAATGACATATGGCACACCAGTGATAACTGGCAATGCAAAATCTTTATTAGAAATAACAAATAAAAAATGTTTTTGGGTAGAAAATCCAAAGAGCATCGATGAAGTTTTTGAAAAAATGAAACTTTCAATAGACGATGATATGCGTTATAAAAAATATGTAAATGAGGGACTAAAGAAAGCAAAAAATTTCTCATGGGAAAAATGTGCCAAAGAAACTCTAAAGTTTTTTAATTTGCAAAATTAAAATGACAAAGAAGGTTCTCTGTATAATGTTGGAAAATCTTGGCAGAAGATAAAAATTTAAAACGTGAATATTAAAAATACCAGTTAATTGTGCGATCTATTTGATGTTATGAATTTTTTAAAAATAATAAAAAAACCTATAACGATTAAACCTTTTATTCTTCTTTACATTTTTAATTTAATAATTATTTTAGGAATTATTTTAGGATCATTGCCTAGAGAAATGATTTTAGGGAGTGCTTTTTTAATATTTTTATATTTGTTTTTGATGAACCTAGATGATTGTTTTTTATTTTTTTTAACGAGTATTCCATTTTTTGTAGCACTTCCAATATCTCGAGGATTTGACTCTCTTAATATTTGGCGAATAGCAATTATAATTATTTTTACAAGATATTTCTTTGTAGTTTTTCCTATAAAAAATTGGTTTTCTTTATTGTGGCTTAAGAAAATTTCTGGGACAATTTTTTGTAGATTGAGAAAAAATAAAGTAGAACTTTGGGTAGTGGTATATTTTTTAATTGGAGCACTTTCTATTTTAGTAGCTCATGACAAAATCGTGGCAATTAAAAGATTATTCTATGTTTTTCAAATGATTCTTGTCTATCCCCTTGTTTTACATATCCTAAAAAATAAAAAACTTTTGCTAAAAGTTATTAAATATATTACATTTTCTGGGTTTCTCGTTGGAGTTGTGGCACTTATTCAATTAATATTTGCTTACTTCACAAGTTTGGAAATTTTTTGGAGTTTTTGGGCATGGCAAGTGGAAAAAATATTTTATGGTCAGAACCTAGCGGAAATAGTATCTAAATCAAATACTTGGTTTTCTTATTATTCTGGAAGAGCACCAACGTTAAGATTATTCTCAACTTTCACTGACTCACATTCTTTTGCTCTCTACCTAGTTCTATTCAGCCCTTTGTTGCTTTGGTTTTTGGCAAAAGAATATTTAAAAGATAAAAAGATCAATAAAAAGGTAGTTTTATTGGGAATGATTTTTTTGTTAGTTCAATTTTTTATTGCCCTTTCTGGAACAAGAGGCATCTGGCTTAGTGTTGGAGCGCCCCTTTCCATGTGTATATATTTTCTTTTAAGAAAAAAAGAAATTAAATTAATAAAATACATAGCATTAGGGATAACATCTTTCATTATAGTACTATTGCTTTCGTCGCCCTTCCTGGCCATTCCTCAATTTAATATTAGGTCAGATAAAATTGACCAGACATTAACCTTAAAAAGACTTAAGAGCATTATTGATATCGGAGAAACCTCAAATAAGGGAAGAATATATATATGGAAAAAAAGTGTCGAATCAATTTTAGAAAATCCAATTTTGGGAGTTGGCATTGGAAATTTTCCAATTATTTTAGGAGAAAATGTTGAGCTTCAAAAGGCTGGATCGACTGCTCATAATGTTTATTTAAATTCTGGGGTAGAGATGGGGATTATTGGCCTCGTTGTAATAGTGGCAATATTTTTAGAAATTTTAAAAAAATGCTATTTTTTCTTTAAAGAAAAAACCAGTAATATTTATTATTTATTACCAATATTTTTTGGCTTCTATTTTTTATGGATTTTTACTTATAGTCTTTTCGATGTTGCGATTTTCGATGCGAGAGTAATGATGTTTTTTGTTGCAGAAGTTGCGATAGTTATAAAATTAACAGAATTAAAAGGAAATAATGTAGCTTTATGAAAATTAAACCAAAAGTAAATATTAATATTTTAACCTGGAATGGAGAAAAATATTTGAAGTGTTGCCTAGACTCAGCCCTCGAACAAAATTATCCGAATTATCAAATTTTAATTATAGATAATGATTCCACTGACAAAACGGTAGATGTCATTAAGGATTATCAAAAGAAAAATAAAGGCAAAATTGTTTTTATTCAAAATGAAGAAAATCTTGGCTTCGCGACAGGACATAATCAGGGAATCGATGCGACTGATGGCAAGTATGTAATGCTTTTAAATCAAGATGCAGTTTTGTCTCCTAATTTTTTAACAGAGGCAATTAATGTTTTGGAAAAAGATGAAAAGATTGCCGTCATTCAGCCCAAGGTTTTGAAATATGATTTTGAAAGAAAGAAACCAAAGAATACTTTTGATACAACAGGTCTTCTAGTGTTAAGGAACAGGAGGATTATCAACCGAGGGCAAGGACAAAAAGACGAAGATCAATTTGATAAGCAAGAGGAAGTGTTCGGTGCAGACGGTGCAGTGCCTGTTTATCGTCGGACGGCCCTAGAAGATACAAAGTTAGCAACTTTTAAAAATAAAACAGATCTTATAAAGCCAAAGTTTGAATTTCTGGACGAAAACTTTTTTTGCTATAAAGAAGATGTTGATCTTGCGTGGAGATTAAGACTTTATGGATGGAAAGCTGTCTACGATCCAAATATTTTGGCTTACCACGAGAGAGGGGCAGGAGAAAGTGCCTCAAAAAAACCAATAGAAATTATTAAAGAAAGAAAAAAAATATCTTCTTTTGCGAAAACAATTTCTTTTAAGAATCAGCGGTTGATGCAAATTAAGAATGAGCTACCAAGTTTGTACTTAAAACATTTTCCTTGGATAATCTGGAAAGAAATTCGTGCCTGGGGATACATAATACTGATTGAACCAAAGATACTAAAAATAATTCCCAAAATGATTAGTCAGGCGCCGAAAGCATTTAGGCAAAGAAAAGTTATTCAAAAGAGAGCAAAAAATAACAAAAAAAACTTAGAAAAATGGTTTTCTTTGTAAAGTAGATGATTTTTTGTAAATATATGTTAAAATTAAGAGGATTTATCCACAAGAATAAAAAAAGGTCTTTACTTTTTAGAATAAGACCGTAGAATAAACCTATAAACAAATATCGGTCGACTATCATACCTTATATTATATATGAAAGAAAACAAAAAATGGACTTAAAAAATAAAAATCTTTGGATCTGGATTGTGATTGCTATTATTATTGTCGTTTTGATAGTATTAGTGGTCACTCAAAAGAAAGAAGAGACACTTGACGAAGGAACTCTTCCTAGTGAAGAAATTATTCTCGATGAAGAAGAAGTAGTCAACACAGAAGAAGAAATTCTTCCCGAAGAAGGAGTCGTCGAAGAAGTAGTAGATGGTGAAGAAGAAATTCTTCCAGAAGAGGAAGTAACTGAAGAAGTTGTTGATGACGAAGTTGTCGAAGAAGAACTTCCAGTAGAGTAGAAATAATTTATTCTCTGAAATAAATACGAAACAGCGCTACCTTTCGGGTGGTGTTGTTTTTTATTGACTTTTATAGAAACTAGTGCTACAATTTTAACAATAAAAAAGGAGGCAAATAATGACAAAAGTACAAGAGGTATTAACGAAATCAAAATGTATCATCCTAGATGCAGATGGCACTCTTTTTGATGTTATGGGCAAGTATGCTAGGTATTTTGGAGATCTTTTAGAAATAAAATATGATTGCGACAGAGAAATGGCTATCGTGTCATTTTTTGTGTCTGCCGGAATATCTGTTGACAAGCAATTCGAAGCAGTCCTCAATGAGCAAGGTATACAATTCAGGCAAGAAGAGATTGATCAATTAGTAGAAACATTTTTTGAGTTTATAAGGTCACAAACAGACGCTAATCCATTTGATGATGTCTTAGTATTTTTTAATTGGCTATCAGCAAATGACAAAATACTTTTCTTAAGTAGTGGATCTCCGACAGATGCTCTTGTGAGTAGACTGAAAAAACTTGGCCTTTTCGATCGCTTTAGTGCAGTTATGGGATCTGATGTAATTTTAAAATCTGAAGAACACATAAAAGCATTCGCGAAACAGATAGGTGTTTCTTTTCAAGACTTTGTAAATAATGCCTGTATGGTTGGTGATGGTCCGCATGATATGGAAATTGCTAGAGAAAGTGAAATCTTTGCGATCGGGCTTATAAGGGGAGCAGAAAATATTGATTATCGATCTGGTAAGATGAAGAAAGCAGGAGCAAATCATATTATTTGTTCATTGAAAGAATTGGTGAGTAACTAGAATTCGAACAAAGGAGAAACGAAATGACAAATAGGCTTAGCGTAGAATCAACCCAAAGGACACTTAAAAGAGATACTGGTTGTTCCCTCGGATGGAGATGGGATCAAGAAAATAGAAGCTTGTCTAATACTAAATTTGGCGAGGTTAGGCAGGTTTCTATTCTAGATGACGAATCTGGTAAAGTCCTTTGGGATCAGCCAGTTCATATTGAACCAGTGGGGGCAATATGTGTACCAATCACTAAATCTGGTAAAATTCGACTAAGAAGGCAATTTAGGCCGACTGTTCACCCAGGTGGAGTTGAGCAACAGTTTCCAGAGGTTTTACCAGAAGGTGAATGGGGTAGAGAGTTTTTGGGTGTGGCTCGTGGATTTCCTGAGAAAGGTGAGTCGGAAGAAAAAACTGCGAGACGCGAAACAGAGGAAGAAACCAGCGTTGCTGTTTTGGGCGTTGAGAGGATTGGAGAAATCAATGCGAACGCCGCATTTTTTCACCACATGATCCCTGTTTTTGTGGTTTATATTAACGAAGATTTCAAAGGAGATCTGTCAGGTGATATTAACGAGGTAATTTTAGAGGGCTTTGATTGTCCAGTTGATCGGGTAAGGCGCTTGATTTCTGGAGCTCATATTCAAGATGCTTTGGATATCTCAGCTATTAGTCTTTATCTGTTTTGGCAAGAGTCACAACAAAAATAGCAAATTCACAAGAGCGATCGAAGTAGATCGCTCTTTTCTTTTGGCGCAGTTTATGTTAATGTTATTAACGAAAACCAATGAAAAATATAGAATTATCAATCATTATAACTCACTACAAAACGCCTCACCTCCTTTTGAGCTGTCTAGATTCAATTGAAAAGAATATTAAAAAAATTTCTTATGAAGTTTTAGTATCAGACTCAGAGGCGAATACAGGGACAGCTTTTTTAATAAAATATCATCATCCAGAAGTTAACTATTTGGCATTTCGCAAAAATGCTGGTTATGCAAAACTTGTTAATGAGGGACTAAAAAATGCGCAAGGTAAATACGTTTTAATATTAAATGCAGATACAGTTATTGAAAATGAAAAATCGCTGATTGAGATGATGGAGTATTTAGAGAAAAACAATGATGTTGGTATTGTTGGTCCAAAGCTTATAAATATTGATGATTCGATTCAAAAGTCATATTTTAAGGAATATACTTTGGGGTCGGTTTTGGCAAGAAGGACTATGTGGAAGAAAACTTCTTGGGGAAAGAAGTCTCTCGAAGAATTTGAAAACAAAGAAATTTCACAAAAAAAACCATCTTCAGTTGACTGGCTTATGGGCTCAGCCTTGATGACAACGAAAGAAAAGGCTGACGAAATTGGGTTGATGGATGAAAGATTTTTCATGTATTTTGAAGATGTCGATTGGTGTAGAAGGTTCAGAGCGGCAGGCTATAAAGTTATGTACTTACCAAGTTCAACAATTAGACATTTTCATCTCAAAGAGTCTGATTCAAAAAAAGGTATTTTAGACGTTTTTACTAATCAACTCACAAGAATACACATAATGAGTTATTTAAAATATTTAGCAAAATGGAAAAGAAAAGTTTAAGAACCATGCCTCACTTTGCTCGATAGAACCTTGATATTTTACATTATAATGATTAGATTATGGAAAATTTAGACAAACAATTAGGAGTTAAAAATGCTTCCGATGCTTATTTAAAAAAACTTACAAAGTTTTTCGCTTTATATCAAAAAGGGAAAATGAGTTTGGATGAACTTAGTGTAGTAACTGAACTTGCGAAAGAAAAACTTTTGGACTATTTTCATAAAACTGCCGGAGAAAAGGCTACTGTTTTAGTTTGTGGTGGGGCGGGGTTTATTGGAAGCAACTTTGTTCGCTATATGCTTCAAAAATATCCTAAATACAAAATTGTTAATTACGATAAGCTCACTTATGCAGGGAATCTTGATAGCTTGAAAGATTTAGAGAAAAATCCACACTATAAATTTATTAAAGGAGATATATCAGACGAAAAGCAGGTTGAAAATGTTTTTTCAAAAAATAAGATTGACTATGTTGTTAATTTTGCGGCAGAGACTCATGTTGACCGAAGTATTCATGGTGGAGCTAGAGAATTTTTGATGACAAACGTTGTGGGTGTTCACACACTCTTAGAAGCTGTCAAAAAACATGGGATCAAGAGAATGATCCAAATTTCGACCGACGAAACATTTGGATCAGTTGATTTGGACGAAGATAGGCACTTTAAGGAGGATAGTCCATTTGCCCCTAATGTTCCTTATGCAGCAGCAAAAGCTGGAGGAGATTTAATGTGCCGTGCTTACCATAAGACTCATAAGGTGCCAGTTATGGTGACTCATTGTTCAAATAATTATGGCTCTTATCAGTTTCCCGAAAAAATGATTCCATTTTTTCTTTATAAGGCAATGGCGGGTGATAAGTTGCCTCTATACGGAGACGGTAAACATGTAAGAGATTGGATATATGTTGATGATCACTGTGTCGCGATTGATAGAATTTTACATGACGGAAAACCAGGAGAAGTCTATAATATTGGAGCTGATCAAGAAAGAAACAACATAGAAGTAGCAAAAGCGATTTTGAAAATTTTAGGCAAAAAAGATAATTTGATTACTTTTGTTGGTGACAGACCTGGGCATGACAGAAGATATTCAATTGACACAACAAAAATGAATGGTGAATTAAAGTGGAAATCAACTAAAACTTTTGAGAAGACTCTCCCCGATGTAATAGATTGGTATTTAAATAATCAGTGGTGGGTTGATAGTGTTAAGAACAAAGAAAAAGGATTTAATTTACACTTTAAAAAGTCATGAACGGAGTAATTAAAACGCCCATTGACGGTCTTAAAATAAACCTTAATAAGGTTGTTGGTGATATTCGGGGTCATCTTTTCGAAATTGCTCCTGGAGGAACAGAAAATGATTTGGTCGGTGGAAAAATTGGCAATGTTTATATCGCAACTGCAAGCAAGAAGGGCGTTGGTCGTGGAGGGCATTATCACCACAAGTTAATTGAAAATTTCTATACTTTGACTGGCAGCGCCTTGTGGTTATTTAAGGATTTTAGAAAAAAATCTAAAACTTTTAACCAAACTTATGCTGCTATTTTTGGAGACCAAAAGATAAAAGAGATTGAAGTAGATCAATATATTTTGCCTAATAACATGGCACAAGTACTTGTGCCGGAAGGAGTCTATCACGTGTTTTATCCTTTAACAGACAAAGAGGTGACTGTTTTGGCTTTAACTAATCTGCCTCATGATAATGATGACTACGTTAGAATTTCTCCAGAAGAAGACAAAGATTTAAAGGAGCTTAAAGAAAAGTTAGTTAAGTAAATATATTTTTGAAAAATGTGCCCAAAAGCACTTTTTTTATTATAAAAGAAGTAAGCTTAACGCCTGCCTACCGACAGGTAGGGAAGAATAGGCCAAAACTATTGCTTTTTATTAGAAAGTATGGTATACTGAAAATAGAGAGAAATATTGGTGAGTTCATTTAACAATACAAATAGGGAGGCAGTGATGATTCAGCTTGACCAGAGTGTGCCGTTGATTAACTTGCAATTCAGTTTCTCAAACCCAAGAATTGTTCCCGAATGGATTGGAGGCGAGACAAGAGAAACAGTCGAGGGTCGAGAGGTGCGAAAGAGCAGAACAAGTGGCGAAGAGGTCATTAAACCAACGCACAATTGCTCTCTTCTCCGGCTTATCGATGATCTTAGTAATAGCGGCTATGTTCTGACAGATGCGTTTTGTCAGAAACGACCAAATGTTAATAAGTCATGTACCTATTGGATGGCGCGCTTTGTCTTTATGAGAAGCGAGCTTACCAAAGAGTCGGGGTTTGAGTTAGTGCGTCATATGGCAATGGCAAACTTGGTAGCAATGTGTGCTGATGCGATGTGGAGGCTGCGAGTGTTCGTCAATCCATTTTTCAAGGATGGCGAGGCAATGACGGGCCAGAATTCGATCAGCATCAACCTGGAGAGTCGTAAGCCACTTCGCACACCAGATGGCCCACTTGTTATGGTGTGGCAAAGAGATAGAAATGGTCAATCCTTGAAGGGCATTAAAGGGGCAAAGAAGATACTACTTGTTCCTGATCATCACTTGCATATCGAAAAAGGAGCTATTCTACTTGCTGAGGCATAGGTCATAGTAAGTAAAACTGTGAAGAGGGAAACAAAGTGTTTCTCTCTTTTTTTTGTTTGCTTTCAAGAGAAAAAATTATTACAATAGATGAGTATTTGTATTGCTAAAAAGATGAAAAAAGTTACTGTTTACTCAACTCCAACTTGTCCTTATTGTGTCGTTGCAAAAGAGTTTTTAAAAAACAATAACATTGAATTTGACGCAAAAGATGTTGCCATTGATGAAGTTGCCAGAGAGGAAATGCTCAAAAAAACTGGTCAAATGGGTGTTCCGGTAGTTGATATTGATGGAGAAATTATTATTGGATTTAATGAGGGTAGAATTCGTGAATTATTGGAGATTAAGTAAGAACCTCTCCGAATTACCGGAGAGAACCTTGGTTTCTCGCTGTGCTCGAAAGAAAGTAAGAACCCTCCGACGTACGTCGGAGGAACCTTGGTTTTTCGCTGTGCTCGAAAGTTAATAAGAACCTGACTTCGTCAGAACCTTGGTTAAAAAAAGTAGTCTCATTGCCTGGGATTTCTCATTGCATTCGAAATTTAGGCAAAACCTGGGTTCGGGCATTGGCAAGCAATACCCTCTCATTTAAGAACCTGACTTCGTCAGAACATTGGTTTTTCACTGTGCTCGAAAGTTAAGAAGTTATCTTATGGTCTTATGATTTATGATCTTGTAATTATAGGTGCATCTGCTGCTGGTATGTCGGCAGGAATTTATGCGGCGAGAGCTGGTATTAATTTTGTGATTATTTCAAAAGATAAAGGTGGCAATGTTGCAAATGCGGGTATAGTTGAGAATTATTTAGGCACTATTTCAAAATTAGGATTAGAGTTGTCTAAAAAATTTGAAGCTCATCTTGCAGAATATGATCCTAAAATAATTTCTGGTGAAGCTAAAAGGTTAACAAAAGAAAACGATATTTTTATCGTTGATATTGGCAAAGAAAAGATAGAAAGCAAAGCAGTCATTGTGTCTACCGGTACTAATCACAGAAAATTAAATATTCCAAGCGAGAAAATGTTTGAAAATAAAGGTGTTAGCTATTGCGAGACTTGTGATGGTTCTATTTTCAAAAATAAGATAGTTGCAGTTATCGGTGGGGGTAATTCTGCTATTAAAGCAGCACTTTCGCTTGCAAATATTGCCAGTAAAGTTTTTGTTATTAATATAGAAGATAAATTTAAGGCTGAGAAAATATATTTAAATAAGATAGAAAAAAATAGCAATGTAGAGCTTATCTATAAGGCAAAAACGGAGAAATTTGAAGGGAATGATTTTCTTGAAAAACTTATATACGAAGACATGAATGATGGTGAAAGAAAGACATTGAAGACAGACGGAGCTTTTATTTACGTTGGACTTATTCCTAACACAAGATTTATAGATGAGAATTTCGAGGCTTTAAATAATAAAAAAGAAATAGTTATTGATAAATTTGGTTACACAAGAATAAATGGATTGTTTGCTGCTGGAGATGTAACAGATTTTCCTTATAGGCAAATTTCAATTGCTGCTGGCGCAGGAGCTACAGCACTTTTAAGTGTTATTGAGTACTTGGAAAGAAATTAATTATTATGGAAGGATTTTTAGATAATACAAAAAAATTTATCAATGACGCTGCAGAAGATTTAAAACTTGAAAAAGATCTACTTAATCAATTACAGATACCTAATAGAATTTTGCAGTTTTCTATTCCCCTTACACGTGACAATGGCAAAGTTGAAACCTATCCAGCCTTTAGAATCCAACATTCAAATATTCTGGGGCCATATAAGGGTGGAATCCGTTTTTCTTCTGATGTAACATTGGGAGAAGTGAAAGCTCTTGCTTCAATTATGTCATGGAAGACTTCTTTGATTGGTCTTCCTTTTGGAGGCGCAAAGGGTGGTATTCAAATCGATCCTCATAGATTATCACGTAAAGAATTGGAGAGTCTGTCGCGTGGCTACGTCAGGGCAATTTATAATTTTATTGGACCTGATACTGATATTCCTGCACCAGATATTAATGTTAATCCACAAATTATTAGTTGGATGGTTGACGAATATTCAAAGCTTGAAGGAAAGTTTGTGCCAGCGTCGTTTACGGGAAAACCTATTAACATTGAAGGATCAAAAGGAAGAGAGGTGGCAACTGCTTATGGCGGAGCGGTGATTTTAAGAAAAGTAATTGAGGATTATTTCCCAAAAATATTAAATAAATCACCGACAGTTGCCATTCAGGGATTTGGAAATGTTGGTGCAAATTTAGCGCGTATTTTAAAAAGAGCAGGTTTTAGAATAGTTGCCCTTTCAGATGCTAAGGGGGCGATTCAATCTATTGACAAGAACACTTCTCTTGATCCTGACGCAATTCATGAGTGTATTAAAGAAAGTGGCATGATCTCAAATTGCTATTGCTCTGAATCGGTTTGTGCTCAAGCTAAGGGACTTCAATTGATTTCAAATGCAGAGCTCTTAGAAAAAGAAGTCGATATTTTAGTTCCAGCCGCCATTGAAGGTCAAATACACGAAGGGAATGTGGATCAGGTTAAGGCAAAAATTATTCTAGAAATGGCCAATGGTCCCATAACTGCAGATGCTGATAAAATTCTTGAAGAAGGAGGAGTATTAGTTATTCCTGATGTTTTGGCTAACGCAGGTGGTGTTGCTGTAAGCTACTTGGAATGGTTTCAAAACATTGAAGGCTCTTATTGGCCAGAATCAGAAGTATTAATGAGGGCAGAAAAATTACTCCTTGAAGCTTATGAAAAAGTAAAAGATATTTCTAAAGAAAGGAAAGTGAGCTTAAGAAAAGCCTCATATATTAAAGCAATTGAGAGAATCGCCAGAGAAATAAACTTAAAAAAGATTCGTTTAAAATAAAGAAAGAAATAAAATAACAGATATAACGAATTGATTTTTTTAAATAAAGTGATAAGATAGTATTTCAGATTTAAAAAAAATGGCTTCACTCCCACAAAAATCAAAAATTAAATTAGTCGTTGGTGGTGTTTTTTTAATCACCTTTTTAGCGGCTAATTTGAATTGGATCTCAATTTGGAATGGCTTTGCTAGTAAAGCAAATCAGTCTATTTCAAATGGTATTTTGGGTAGAGAGTTTAGGGAATTTGAAGAGGTGCCGTTTAAGCTTGGGCTTGATCTTCAAGGTGGGACACATCTAGTTTATGAAGCAGATATGAGTAGTATTGATCTAGTTGACCAAGAAGAATCTTTGGAGGGGGTTCGTGATGTTATTGAGCGTAGAGTTAATCTTTTTGGCGTTGCAGAACCATTAGTCCAAACACAATATGGCGGAGGACATCATCGTTTAATTGTTGAGCTTGCTGGTATCCAAGACGTCTCTCAAGCAGTCGCTATGATTGGACAGACTCCATACCTAGAATTCAAAGAAGAAAAGACAGAGGCAGAAACAGAAATAATTTTAAATGAGGCATCTGATGGAGAAGTTATTCTAGATGATCCATATTTTAAATCTACCGGCCTTGATGGTCGAATGCTTAAAGATGCAATTGTAAATTTTAGCCAAACAACTGGACAACCAGAGATTCTTTTTAAACTTGATAATGATGGAAAAAAATTATTTGCAGAAATAACAAAAAGAAACGTTGGTAAGAGAATCGCTATTTACTTAGACGGTATGCCGATTAGTGCCCCCGTAGTTAATGAAGAAATTCCTAATGGGGAGGCACGGATTACTGGTAGCTTTACAATTGAAGAAGCAAAGGAATTAGTAAGGAGTTTAAATGCCGGAGCCCTTCCAGTACCGATTAATCTTATCAGTCAACAAACCGTTGGAGCAACTCTTGGAAGAATCTCTTTAGAAAAAAGCTTAAGAGCAGGAATTCTAGGACTTATTCTAGTGGCCTTGTTTATGATATTTTATTATCGTTTACCTGGTCTATTGGCATCGATATCACTTCTGGTCTATGGAATTTTACTCTTAACAATGTTTAAACTTCTTTCAGTCACTCTTACTTTGGCTGGGATTGCTGGTTTTGTTTTAACCATTGGTATGGCAGTTGACGCTAATGTTTTAATATTTGAAAGGATGAAAGAAGAGCTTAGGGATAAAAAAACTCTTAAGAATGCAATTGAGGACGGATTTAAAAGAGCATGGACTTCTATTCGAGACGGTAATATTTCAACATTAATTACTGCAGCTATTCTTTATGGTGTTGGGGTTAGTTTCGTCAAAGGTTTTGCCTTAACATTGATAATAGGTGTTCTCATTTCTATCTTTACTGCGGTTATTTTTACAAGACAAATGCTCTTGCTTCTAGCAGAAACTAGAATTAAAAAGATAGATTGGCTATGGCTTAAGAAAAAAAATGATTAAAAAAAGAAAAGTTTTTTTTATATTTTCAGGAATACTACTTCTTATTAGTATTTTTAGTATTTCAATTTGGGGACTTAATTTGGGTATAGATTTTACGGGAGGCAGTTTACTAGAAGTGGGATTTGACAAAAATAGACCAGCCATAGAAGATATACGCACTTCTTTAGAAGATCAATCGCTGGATAGCCTTATAGTTCAGCCAACTGGTGAAAACGACTTTATTATAAGATTTCAAAATGTTGATGAAGAAACCCATCAAAGTATTATTTCTTCTCTGAGAGACTTGTCTGTGGAAAAGGAAATTGTTCTAGAGGAAAAACGCTTTGATTCTATTGGGCCAGTTATCGGACAAGAACTAAAAGACAAAACTCTTTGGGCTGTGATGTTAAGCTTATTTGCTATTGTTTCTTATGTTGCGTGGGCATTTAGGAAGATTTCTTGGCCAGTTGCATCGTGGAAATATGGTCTAGTCGCGATTATTACTCTTTTTCATGATATAATAATTGTTTTAGGTATCTTTTCTATCTTGGGAAGATTTTTAAATATTGAAATTGGCGTGCCATTTGTAGCAGCACTTATGACAATTCTTGGTTATTCGGTAAATGATACTATTGTTGTTTTTGATCGTGTTAGAGAGAATATCACTCATTCTAAGCATGAAAATTTTGAAGAAATTATAGGGCATAGTGTTAGTCAAAGTTACGCAAGGTCTATTAATACTTCACTAACCACTCTTATTGTTCTCTCTGCAATTCTCCTTTTTGGCGGAGAAACGATTAAGGACTTTATAATGGCACTTATAATTGGAGTTCTTTTTGGAACTTATTCTTCATTATTCATAGCAAGTCCACTTTTGGTGGTTCTAGAAAATTTAAAGCACAGAAAGAAGTAGCTACAATTGCAGCAATACATTATGAATTGAATAGTCCTGTGCTTGATGAGTACAGGCTTTTTTAATAATTCACAGTAGACGATGAAGAATCTTTGATTCTTGACGGAAGATACGAGTTATCTATCGTATCATTTCAATCTCTTGTTATAATAAAAATAGTTCTCATAGGAGGGGATTAAAGTGAAAGGATATTGTTCGTAGCACTCAAAGGTGTTGGCACTGGCAGGTTCGTTAGCAATGGTTCAGATGATGGAGAGTAACAGTACTGACTGTTTTTGGGTCGTAGAGCCTGTTGTAAGATTGCAACAAGCCCTTTTTTTTGTATTGCTTGCAATATATCTTTAAAACCTTAGAATAAATATAGTTTAAGAATTTTATTTTTTTAATCAAAAAAAGTTCTTTGCATTAAAATCCTAACATAAGAGAGGAGGAAAAATGAATCTTAAAGAGTATCAAGAGAAAGCAAGAGGTACTGCTATTTATCCAAACTTAGGAAACAATCTTCATTATCCTGTGCTGGGAATTGTTGGTGAATGGGGCGAATTTTGTTCAAAAGTTGCTGATGGCGCAAGTAAAAGGTTAATTAAGCTTGAACTGGGTGATGTTCTTTGGTACATTGCTAATCTTGCTTGTGAGATTGGGATTAGTTTGGAGGAATCAAAATGCAGAAAAGTTTCTTTAAGAAGATCCTTAAAGAAGATGCCGATCATAATCGGAGTGTTGGCAGAAACTGTTAAAAAAATAGAAAGAGACGATGCCGGCCTTCTTAGCCCAAAAAGAAAGAAAATCATTAGCAAATCATTAAAGGACTTGCTTTGTTGCATAGATGCTATTTCCAAAAAGTTTGGTTTTTCATTAGAAGATGTGGCGAGTGTTAATTTAGAGAAACTATCTTCTAGAAAAAAAAGGAATAGACTTCGTGGAGAAGGAGACGAAAGATAGTGTAAGGTCCCGGACTTAATTAAGTGCGGGACTTTTTTGTTTAAATATTTTAGCTCATTGACATTTAGATTCATAAAATTTAAAAGAGACCAGCCTATTGACAAATTCATACAAGATAGTATTATAAGCATAGGTATTGACAAGATTAAATTCTCATGATACGATACCTTTAAAGATATACAAATTAATATAATTGTGTCTAAGTTTTAATTTAACATGGCAAAAACTAATTCTGAATTTAAGGAAGCTCTTAAAAAGGTTATCAAGTTGCTTCCAAAAAGAACTCAAGACGTTATTATAAGACGTTTTGGCATTAATAGAAAAAAGAAAGAAACCCTTGAGTCTATTGGGCATACTTATGGTATTACCAGAGAAAGGGTTCGTCAGATTGAAAATGAAGCTCTTAGGCGCTTAAAAAGCAAAGAGAGCTTGGTTATTCTCAAGCCTCTTATTGCTGATCTTGAGCTTTTTATAGCTGAAAGAGGTGGATTAATTCGCGAAGATGATCTTTTAGCTGATTTTATTGAGTACATTTCTCCTGATCTTGATAAAAATAAATACAAAGGATATACTCTCATGCTTTTGAGTCTTGGAACAGGACTAAAGAGGGGAAAAGAGAATGCAAAATTTTATAATATATGGTATACTCAGAGTAAGGCTTTAGATCAAGCGCGTTCTTTAATTAGTGAATTAGTTAAAATTTTCAAAAAATCAGCCAGCCCTCTTCAAGAGAAGGCTGTTGTTGCCAAGCTTAAAACTAATTTTCCTTTCTTTTCTCGTCAAGCCATTGCTTCTTATATTGATTCATCAAAACTTATAGATAGAAATATTTATAATGATTTAGGATTAAGTGATTGGCCAGAGATAAATCCACGTGGAGTTAAAGATAAGGCTTACTTAGTTGTTAAGAAACTTGGCAATCCTCTTCATTTCAGAGCTATTGCTGATGAAATAAACAAAGCTAATTTTTCAAAACATATTGCCAGATCTCAAACAGTTCACAATGAACTTATCAAAGACAAGAGATTCGTTTTGGTTGGTCGTGGTTTATATGCGTTAACTGAATGGGGCTACAGCAGAGGAACTGTTAAAGATATCTTGATTAAGACATTTAAGAAAAATCCAGGAAAAGCTGTAACTGAAAAAAAATTAATCGAATTGGTTTTGAAAGAAAGGTTTGTTAAAGAATCAACTATACGTTTCAATTTGAAGAGCAATCCAGATTTTATTGAAAAAGGAGCAGGAAAATATATCTACGGGAAGTAAGACCTTGACGGGGGAATAAGAACCTTGGGTTCGGGCATTGACGAGCAATGCCCTCTCATTTAAGGACCTTTGGATTACCAAAGAACCTTGACGGGGGAATAAGAACCTTTCGCTTCTCTCGAGAACCTTGGTAGAGGATTAACTAATTATTGAAGATCAAAAAAGGCCTTTTAATACATAACCAAAAGGTCTTCTCTCAAGGGAGGGAGGATAGGAAAAAAGAGTGTATATGAGTTTTGTCCAATACATATTACTAGCCCTAAGCAAAGCGAAGGATTTTTTCATCGTTTATAACTGGATTTTCTGGTTAGCTTTTGGGCTTTTTTTGTTTTTTAAAATATTTAAGGGGCCTGGAAGAATAAAAAAACGTTTTCATGATTTTTGGGAAGACCTTTTTTTATCTAAATTAGATCATTGTCTTTTAGAGATAAGAATTCCCAATGCCCTTGAGAAAACACCACTTGCAATGGAGCAAGTTTTTGCGGGACTTCATGGCACATCCAAGGGTGTTACTAAGTACGAAGTTGAAATGAAAGGTTATTTAGAGACTTCTTATAGTTTAGAGCTGGCCAGTATAGAAGGGAGAATCCATTTCTATATTAGGGGAGAGAGAAAGCACAGGACGACAATGGAAGCCCTTCTCTATGCTCAGTTCCCAGAAATTGAAATCCAAGAAGTCGAAGACTATACTCAGAATTGTCCCAAAGATATGCCAAACGACGATCATAGTCTTGCTTGTGGTGAATTTATCCTTGAAAAACCTGGTCCATATCCTATAAGGACTTATCAGCAATTTGAATTAAGGGCAGGGAGAGAAGCAGAATATGTTGTTGATCCTTTTGCTGCAGTTCTTGAAGCAATGAATGCCTTGGGAGAAGGAGAGCAGATGTGGCTTCATTATGTTGCTGGTATTCCAATGCTTTCAGATTGGCAAGCAGAAGGGAGAGAAATGATAGGCAAACTTATGGGTCGTGAAGAAGAAAAAATAGCAAACAAAGGAATGGGTATTATTAGGCGATTGATTAGAGAAATTTTTCTTTTTGAACCTCATGTAAGAAAACATGCCGAACATTTTGTTATCGGAGGAGAGTATCAGATGCCAGAGGAAGATCCATTTACTGATGATATTATCGAAACACATGAAAAATCTATTGCTGAAAGTGGATTCTTTAGACTCTCTCCAGGAGAGAGAGAAGTCTGTTTAGCGATAGAAAAGAATATTACAAAGCTTGGTTTTTATACTATGATTCGCTTTGCATATTTTGCACCAACAGAAATATTCAACAGTGCTAAGGCTGAAACTCTCATTGGTTCATTTCTTCAATTCAACGACAAGACATTAAATAGCTTTGGAATCAATCAAAAAATTAAATATACAGTTAAAAGACCATATCTTTGGGAACATCGCAAAGTAAATTATTATTTGGCATGGAAACATAGAATATTACCAATTACTCGACAACGATTAAGAGTGGTCAGAACAAGAGAAATATTTAAATATTTTAAGAATAGAGGATTTGGCAAGCCTGATAGGGGACACAAGGGATTGATTCTAAGTACTGAAGAGCTAGCAACGATTTTTCACTTCCCAATGAAATCTGTTTTGACGCCTGAGTTACCTAGGGTTGAAGCTAAGCGTGGTGGTCCACCAGACAGACTCCCTATAGGTTAAACATAACTCGTTGAACATTAATTAGATAACTAATATATTCTAAATTCCAAAATATGATTGATCAAATTACATTATTTGGAGAAACAAATTTTAGAAATAAACGTCAAAAATTTGGAATCAAAACCGACGATAGACGTCGGCATGTTTATATTATCGGTAAAACTGGTGTTGGAAAAACAACTCTTTTAGAAAATATGGTTGTTTCTGATATAAGAAATGGTAATGGATTGGCGATTGTTGATCCACATGGTGAGTTTGCCGACAAAATCTTGGATTTTATTCCAAAATCTAGAGTTAATGATGTAATTTATTTTAATCCTGGAGACTTAGAGTTTCCGATGGCGCTTAATGTTATTGAAAAAGTATCTCCTGAACAAAGACATTTGGTTGCTTCTGGTCTTGTTGGAGTTTTCAAGAAAATTTGGGCTGATTCTTGGGGTCCTAGACTTGAATATCTTTTGAGAAATACAATTTTAGCGCTTTTAGAAAATCCGAATAGTACGCTTTTAGGAATTATGAGAATGTTAGCCGATAAAGAGTACAGAAAAAAAACGATTGAAAATATTGAAGATCCTGTTGTAAAGAGTTTCTGGGTTGATGAATTTCAAAAATATCCTGATAGATTTTTAGCTGAAGCAGTCGCTCCTATTCAGAATAAAGTTGGACAGTTTCTGACGAGCCCATTAATTAGAAATATCGTCGGCCAAGTTAAATCAAAAATCAATATAAGAGAGATTATGGATGAGGGACGTATCTTAATAATGAATCTTTCAAAAGGAAGAATAGGAGAAGATAACTCAGCTCTTTTAGGTGCAATGATGATTACAAGATTACAATTGGCGGCAATGAGTCGGATTGAAACTCCTGAAGAGAAAAGAAAAGATTTTTATTTATATGTTGATGAATTCCAAAATTTTGCGACAGAATCATTTGCTAATATTCTCTCGGAAGCAAGAAAATATCGTCTTAACTTGACATTGGCGCACCAATATATCGCACAACTAGAAGATCCTGTAAGAGACGCGGTATTCGGCAATGTCGGAACTTTAATTTCATTTAGAGTTGGAGCAGAAGATGCTGAAGCACTTGAGAAAGAGCTTTTTCCTGAATTTACCGCTAATGATCTGGTTAATCTTGCTAAATACGATATATATTTGAAACTAATGATTGATGGTATGGCGTCTAGACCTTTCTCTTCTACGACCCTTCCGCCCTATTCAACGCCCGAACAAAGTTATCGCGATAAAGTAATTAAACTGACTAGAGAGCGTTATGCAACTCCAAGAGAGGAAGTTGAAAAGAAAATATCTGAGTGGGCAAGCGCTGATAGGGCAATTCAATCGGAGGCGATTCAGAGGGGACGAGACATGCACGAAGCAGTTTGTGCTAATTGTAAAGGAAAAGCTCTTTTGCCATTTAAACCAGACGATAGGCGACCTGTGTATTGCAATGATTGTTTGGAAAAAATAAGAAGTGGAGAACTTCCACCTATTCCGAAAAGTAAAACATTTAAAGCAAAGATGAAGGAAGAACCTAAAGATGCTAAAAAAGTTGACTCTGTAGCAAAACAAGAAGAAGTTTCTAAACCCAAAACACCTGTTCGTCAAACGACCAAACCAGAACCAGATAGGGAAGGTCTAAGAGGAGCGCTTCAGGCTGCTCTTAAAACAAAAGATTAAAATTAATTTTGAAGCAGGATTAGCTAATGTGATTTGCTAGAATTGACAATTAAAGTGGCTTAAGTTACAATGAACTACTTACTTAAATATTATTAATATCATGAAAGCTGTAATTAGAACTGGTGGAAAGCAATATCTTGTTTCGCTGGGACAAAAAGTAAAAATTGAAAAAATTGAAAAAGAAGTTGGGAAAACTATTGTTTTTGATGACGTTCTTTTAGTCTCTGGAGATAATGTTAAGGATACAAACATTGGACAACCTCAGACAGGAATAAAAGTTGAGGGTATGGTTCTTGAACAAGCAAAAGATAAGAAAGTTATTATTTTTAAATACAAAGCCAAGAAACGTTATAAGGTTAAAAAAGGTCATCGACAATTTTATACTCTAGTTGAGATTGTAAAAATTGGCGATCAAAAATTAGAGCCCAAAAAAGTCCTTCGACAAGCTCAGGATAAGAAAATTAAGGTAGATAAGCTAAAAACTGATAAACCCGTTATAAAAGAAGTATCGAAACAAGATGAAGGATTCTTTGAAGAAAAGTAGTAATTTAGCTATTCCAGAACCCTAATAGAAGATTAGGAAATACAAAAAAAATAAAGAAGCATCGAAATTTCGGTGTTTTTTTAGGACAAAAAAAGTCCTACACTGCGCTGAGTGTAGGACCCTATTAGACTTGCCAGTTAAGCAACCTTCTTGCATTCATTCTTATTGGAGTTTGAATGCTCTCGGGTGCTTTAGCTATATATTCCCTAGCTTTTTTCTCGCCCTCTCCATCGAGAGATTCAAGGTAGTCAATAGCAGTATTGACGCCAAAATCTTTACTGGTTTTATCTTTGAAATTTGAAGCAAGACCAGTCCAAATAACAGCATAAAAAGCTTTGCCTTGAAGCCAAAGGCATGTTTTCTCAAGAAGTTCGTCGCTCATGCCACAAGAACGAAATCGTCCGTCGTGTCGGGCGTAACCAATCATTCTCGCGCCCGTGCCTTCTCGTTCTCGTAAATTTCGAATTGCACGGTTCAAGTCTGTGTGTTTGCTTGTGGCAAACCAGACTGGAAGCTCTATACCATTTGTTTCGTCAATAACGAGAGTGAGTGCTCCATTTCTTGTTTTAGAAATACGCGAGAACTCGAGAGGAAAAATAGGTCCTCCCTCTAACCAATCACACGTGCTGCTGAAGCCTGTATCACCTTCACTTTCTTTAGGCAAAATATTGAGTGTTCCTCTGTCCCATAACAACGATCCCCATCCAAGCACTGCTATTCTCAAAAGAACCTCCTCTTAGTCTTTCTTTTTAAGTAATCTTAAATTAGAAAGACTTAGATCTAGCTTCTGTGAAGCTAGAAACATTTATTTCTTTTTGAGTGCTTTCAAGTTAGAAAGACTTTTATTTAGACTCTTGCTTGCGCAAGTTTTTAGGTACTTAGTATTCTTAGTTTACCATATTTCATGCCTTAAGTCAATAATTTATGAAAAAACTCCACAATGTGGAGTTTTACTAAAAGTCGATGGTTAGTAACTAAAAATTTTGTTAAAGCTTCTTTCTTTGAGAAAAAGATTCTTTAAGAGTATCTTCGTCAGCGTATTGAATTTCTCCACCAGTAGGAATTCCTCTTGCCAATCGAGTAACTCCTATCTTAAGAGGAGCGATGAGCTCTCTAATATGATTGACCGTTAAATCGCCTTCACGAGTAGGATTGAGAGCCATAATCAATTCCGGTTCTTTTTCTATTTTTAAAAGTTTTTTGAGACGAGAAAGAAGTCTTTTTAAAGTGAGCTTTGATTCTGTTGTGCCTTTGGGCGGATTAATTAATCCGCCAAGAACGTGGTAAGTGCCGTCGTAAAAGCCCATAGATTCAATTTTTTCAATGTCAGATATTTTTTCAACTAAACAAATTTTTTCTTTTATCCGCCTTTTTTCTTTACAGATAGGACAAAGAGTGGGTGAGTTATTATTACTTTTTTGAGCTATATTGTAACATTCACTACAAAGAGTGATTTCTTTTTTTAATTTAGCTAAAACTTTTGCAGTTTCTTCTGTATAGTTTCCCTTGGTCTTAAGGAAATGAAAAACATAGCGAGTGGCTGCGCGCTCACCAACGCCAGGGAGTTCGGTAAAAGAAGTAATAAGTTTTTTTATTAAGTCAGGATACATTTAAATTAAAAGTCAAAAGTTAAAAGAAGAACCTGGCTACGCCAGAACCTTGGTGGGAGATAGAAAAATTATCGTAGTTACTTATGTAAATAATTTTAACCTTTAAACGTTGTACTAACAACATTTATTACGTTCAAATGTATTACATCGGTGGCATAATGTCTTGATCATCTGGAAATTCAATTTCTGCCATTTGTTCACCAGGTCTTTTCGAAATGGCTTCATATGTAGCGGATTTTTCTCTGAAGAAAAGATCGATATGTCCAGTTGGGCCATTTCTATTTTTAGCAACAATTAATTGTCCTTCAGTCTTAATACCAACTTCTGGAGGGGCTTTTTCTTCTCTATAAAGAAACATAACTACATCAGCATCTTGCTCGATCGAACCAGACTCTCTGAGGTCTGATAGTTTTGGAATGCTGAATGCTCTGTGTTCAACTGCACGAGAAAGTTGCGATAAAGCCAAAACAGGAATATTTAATTCTCTCGCCAGTGATTTAAGTGCTCTTGAGATTTGAGAAATTTCTTGGTTACGATTCTCTGTTCTGCCAGCTGATTCCATTAATTGTAGATAATCGATAACAATCAATCCCAAGTCTGTTTGTGCTTGAAGTCGTCTTGCCATTGCCCTCATTTGAAGAACATTGCTTGTCATTCCATCATCGATATAAATGGGTGCTTGAGAAAGATCATCTAGAACACTTCGAATAACATCAAAATCATGATCAGCCAAGTTTCCACTTCTTAATTTCCAAAGATCAAGCTTTCCTTCTTGAGCAACAAGACGATCAACTAATTGATCTGTTGACATTTCTAGACTAAAAATACCAACAGCCTTTTTACTTCTTACAGCTACATTCCTAGCGATATCCATAGCAAGAGAGGTCTTTCCTATACGAGGTCTAGCCGCAAGAATGATTAAGTCAGTTTTTTGGAGGCCCGATAAGTATCTATTATCAAGGTCATCATATCCTGTCGCTAGGCCTCTTAATTTATCGCCTGATTTTTGATGAAGTTGATCAAATCGATCAAAGGCTTCAGCTAGTGGTTCTTTTAGGGAATGAAATTCATGAGTAAAAGATTTTTGGGCAATCGAGAAAACTCTTTTTTCGGCAGCATCTAGAACCTGATCAATATCTGCATCTTCGTTATATCCTAGTTGAGCTAAATAATAGGAAGTATCGATTAAATCTCTTAAGATTTTTTTCTTTGAAACAATTTTTGCATAACTTCCAATATGGCTTGATGTTGGAACGGCATTAACCAAGTTTGCTAGATAGCTTCTTCCACCAACATCATTAAGCTGCTTTTTTTCTTCTAATTTGGCAGATACGCTCAAAAGATCAATTGCTTCTTGTCTAGCAAAGAGTTCGAGCATTGAAGAGAAAATAAGCTGATGACTTCTTCTATAAAAACTTTCAGGTTTCAAAAAATCTCCAACTTTCATGATGGCATTTCTATCAATCATGACAGCACCAAGGACCGATTGCTCTGCTTCAATTGATTGGGGAGGTAGTTTATCTTCAGGAATCTTAACGGCTAGCCGATTAAAATTAAAATCTGCTTTTGATTCTTTCTTTTCTTCGATCTTCTTGTCGATCTGTTGAGGAGCCTTTTTTGTGCTTGTTTTAGTTTTCTTTTTTTCAGCCATAATCTCAGTCTAGCACTCAATTCTATTAGTGGGAAATAAGGGCACCCGTATTGAAGCTTTGACAAAAGTGGCTCAAAAGAAGTAAACTAAAGTGAATTAATTGTGGACAACTCTGATTATAAAGATTATGAAAATACTAATTGATGTAAAAAAAAATAAAAGCAAAATAAGTTTGGAAGCCAATTCAAGAGAGATTGTTTCAGACAGAACATTTTCTCAAAATATTTTACCAGCGATAGATGAGCTTATTAAGGAAGCGAAACTTAATGATATTCCCGAGATCATTGTTAAATGTGGCGAAAATTCTAGCATGATGTCTTGTAATGTAGCCAAGTCAACAGCCAAAGGATTAAATCTCGAATAAAATCCTTGACATTTATATAGAGGTATGCTATACTCAATAATGGAGGATGTGGGTAGCGTAGAGGGACATAAATTTTGCCTTCCTGCTTGCATTGCTCCACTGTAATTCGGACTCGGAACATAGAACCTAAAGAAGAAAGGAGAAAGGTGATTCCAATCATCTAGTAACTTTTCCTGGGAACCGGACAGGAACGAAACACTCCGGTATCAGGCTTTAGAGAGCAGACTTGTGTCAGATGCGTTATTCTTCTTCTGTCTAGGTGGAGAATTCAACGATTTTTCTGATAACGGACTATAGTTCGCAGAAGGTCAGCTTTCTAGGCCAAGGTCAAGAGTATATAAAACAATATATTCTGGGATTGTGCGTTATTACACCAATGCCGTGTGTAAGCGCAAAAAGGAGGGATGGAGATGGGTAGCATCAAAGCAGTATCGTTACCCTGTACTAAATCGTAGAGCACTCGCCAAGAGGTGAGCTCCTTGTCAGACAGGAGAAAGCAAGTTCTGACTTTATGAGCAGATCCCCGGACGCAATAACGAAAGCGTATGCCCGGGGATCATTTTTTTTGGATTTTTTGCTCAAATAACTCAATCGACGAGGAAGATTTTTTGACTCTTAACGGAAAATATGAGGCATTTAAATCTGTGAGCACTTAGTGCCCACAGATACTTGCCTGTCAATGGTTTGCGAAGGAAAGTAGTTATAGAGCATATAGCACATAAATATGATAAGTAGCTGGTATTTGGTAATCAAACCACTCACTCTTTCTACTAAGTTATTTAAATGTGATTTGAAATAAGTAAGGAAAATGATACAGGGGTTGACAAAGTAAATTCATCTGCTAAAATGATTTAACAAGATAAGAACCTCAATTGAGGGGAGTTTTTCCTACCTCAGTTTTTGCATTTTGGTTGCATTTTTTGTGTATCTACGAGGTTTTTAAGAATTAGTTCTATTCTCTGATTGATGTGAATGTTTTCATTTCCTGTATTGATGGAAAAATTCATTTTTAATACTTGGTTAATCCGTTAATCTTTTTTAAAAAAAAGTGACGGGTTTCGCCTGCTCAATGGTGGACATATATTCATTTTACGTGCTTGAATACTAAACCCTTCTTTGCCCTTAGGGGCGAGGGTCTTTTGTTTGTTTTATCCTCCAAACAATGGAAGAGAAAAAATTTTCTAATTTTCCAAAGCGCTCTCTCCCTCTTCCGAATTTAATTGATATCCAATTAGATTCCTATAAGTGGTTTTTTGAAAAAGGTCTTAGGGATCTTTTTGCAGAAATTTCTCCTATTACAGATTATTCAGGCAAAGAGCTTGAATTATCTTTTATTGATTTTTATCTTGACAAGCCAAAGCATGATGAAATTAGCGCAAAGGAACACAATGCTTCTTTCGAATCACCTCTTAGAGTCAGGCTTAGTTTAAAAAATAAAAAAACAGGAGAAATTAAAGAACAAGATGTTTTCATGGGAGACTTTCCTATGATGACAGATCGTGGAACATTTGTTTTAAACGGAGTAGAAAGAGTCATCGTTTCTCAACTTGCACGCTCACCAGGCGTGTTTTTTAATTCTAGATATGAAAATGGCCGTCATTATTTTGGTGCAAAAATTATTCCTAACCGTGGTGCTTGGCTTGAAATAGAGACGGATAATCACGGAGTTATTTATATGAAAGTTGATCGTAAGAGGAAAATCCCTGTTACGGCTTTTTTGCGTACGTTTTCTGCTATTAGGGCTGGAGAAAGACCGACTGTTGACAGTGATGCCAACATTAAAGAAGTCTTTAGAGATTCTTTACTTGGTGGAGAAATTGATTATATTCAAAATACTTTAGAAAAAGATATTACGAAGAACCAAAGTGATGGACTAATTGAAGTCTATCGAAGGATTAGACCAGGAGAGCTTGCAACAGCTGACAACGCTAAAAGTCTTTTAGAGGCAATGTTTAGTTTTGAAAGATATGATTTATCTGAAGTCGGTCGTTGGAAGATAAAACAAAGACTTGGCTTGAATAAGGTTGGAAGTAGCGTTAAGAAAGCTAAAGAAGAGAAAGTCACTTTTGATGACAGAATTTTGTCGGTTAACGATATTATCGGTATCGTCAAAGAAATCATTAAGCTTAATAATGATCTTAGTGCTAGACCAGACGATATTGATCATTTGTCAAATAGGAGAGTTAAGTGTGTCGGTGAGCTTTTGCAAAATCGTGCTCAAGTTGGACTCGCTCGAATGATCAGAATTATTAAAGATAAGATGAGTACTCTTGATCTTTATACGCTTACTCCTGCACAATTAGTAAATATTAGACCGCTAGTTAACGTTGTGCGAGAATTTTTTATTTCATCAAGATTGTCTCAATTTATGGATCAAGTTAATCCATTGGCAGAGCTTGAACATAAAAGACGTGTTTCTTCGATGGGACCAGGCGGACTTACAAAAGAAAGAGCAGGGTTTGAAGTGCGCGATGTCCACCCAAGTCACTACGGAAGACTTTGTCCGATTCAAACCCCTGAGGGGCCAAACATTGGACTAGTAAATCACATTTCAACTTATGCGGCTTTAAATAAATATGGATTTCTCATTACTCCTTATTATGTTGTTAAGAACGGAAGAGTGACTGATGATTTTGTTTATCTAACTGCTGATGAAGAAGAAAAGGCTATTATTGCTCACTCAGGAGAAGAGCTTGATAGTAAGGGTGTGTTTATAAATAAAAATGTTGAGGCTCGTGTTAATACAGAACCAAGCATTATTGATGCTAAAAAAGTTACTTTTGTTGATGTTGCTCCTAATCAAGCGATATCAGTAGCTACCTCACTTATTCCTTTTTTAGAACATGATGATGCAAATCGTGCTCTAATGGGATCAAATATGCAACGACAAGCAGTTTCTTGTATTAATCCACAAGCACCATATGCTGGTACTGGTATGGAAAGAAGAACAGCACTTGATTCGGGTATGATTTTGGTGGCAGATGAAGCGGGAACAGTCATTGAGGCAGATGCCAGTAAGGTTATTCTTGTTAACGATAAAACAAAAAAGAAAAAAGAATATCATTTAGCAAACTTTAGAAGATCGAATCAGTATACCTGTATCCATCAAAGAACCTTAGTCAGAAAGGGTGATAAAGTTAAAAAAGGTCAAGTTCTAGCAGAGGGTCCCGCAATTGATAAGGATGCATTAGCTCTAGGGCAAAATCTTTTAGTAGCTTTTGCTTCTTGGGAAGGTTTCAATTTTGAGGATGCTGTTATTATTTCTGAAAAGGTTGCGCGCGATGATCGTTTCAGTTCAATTCATATTGAAGATTTTATAATTGATGTTCGTGATACAAGGCTTGGTCCTGAATTAACAACTCCAGATATTCCAAATGTTGGAGAAGAAAGACTTAAAGACTTAGACGAAGAAGGTATCGTGAGAATTGGTGCTGAAGTTAAACAAGGAGATATTCTAGTTGGCAAAATTTCACCAAAAGGAGAAACTGATTTAACTGCAGAAGAAAGACTTCTTAGATCAATTTTTGGAGAAAAGGCACGTGATGTTAAAGATAGTTCTCTTACAATGTCTCATGGAAAAAAAGGTCGTGTTATTGGAGTAAGGGTATTCTCTCCAGAAAAAGGTGACAAGCTGCCATCAGGAGTTATTAAAAGTATTCAGGTAGAAGTTGCCCAATTTAAAAAAATTGAAGCAGGAGATAAGTTGGCTGGACGTCATGGGAACAAAGGTGTTATTTCAAAAATATTACCAGTTGAAGATATGCCTTATTTAGATGATGGCACTCCAGTTGATGTAGTCTTGAATCCCCTCGGAGTCGCTTCTCGTATGAATATTGGTCAAATTCTTGAAACTCATTTAGGAATGATTGCGAAAGCTCTTGGATGTAGATGTTTAACTCCTTCACTTGCAGGAGTTAAGGAAAGTGAGATTAAAGAATCTCTTAAATCAGTTGGCTTTCCTGAAAATGGAAAGTTTAGATTAAGAGATGGTCGCACAGGCAAATACTTTGATCAATCAATAACGGTTGGTTATATGTATATGATGAAACTTAATCATTTAGTTAGTGATAAAATTCACATGAGATCGATTGGTCCATATTCCCTCATCACGCAACAACCACTTGGTGGTAAATCTCAATTTGGTGGCCAAAGATTTGGAGAAATGGAAGTTTGGGCGCTTGAGGGTTATGGAACTGCGCATACTCTTCAAGAAATGCTTACGATTAAATCTGATGATGTCTTGGGTAGGGCCGCTGCGTATGAGTCAATTATTAGTGGTAAAGAAATTAAAAATCCAAATATACCAGCATCTTTCAATGTGTTACTGAATGAACTAAAAAGCCTTGGTTTCTCGATTGATCTTGTAGGCAAGAAAGTTGCCAGAAAAGAGAGACCCATTAAACTTTCATCATCATCTCGTTCTGAGTCAAAAACAGATGGCTCCAATAACTCAGCACAAGTTAAATAAAATATTTTTATGATTGAAGAAACAATTAACAACTTTAGTGCTATAAGGTTAAAAATAGCTTCTCCTGATGAAATATTAGGATGGTCTAGCGGTGAGATTGCTAAACCAGAGACTATTAACTATCGAACTCACAGACCAGAACGTGATGGTTTATTTTGTGAGAAAATTTTTGGACCCGAAAAAGACTACGAATGTTATTGTGGTAAATACAAAAAGATTCGCTATAAAGGAATAATCTGTGACAAGTGTGGCGTTGAAGTTACAACAGCTTCAGTCAGAAGAGAGAGAATGGGTCATATTCATTTGGCTGCACCAGTATCTCACATTTGGTTTTTAAGAGGAGTTCCATCAAAAGTTAGTCTTTTTTTAGATATTTCAATCAAAGACTTAGAAAGAGTTATTTATTTTACTAGCTACGTTATTATGAGCGTAGAGGAGGAGGCTAGAAAAGAGGCAATTAAAAATGTTGATTCAGAATATAAAAATAAAAAGAAATCACTAGGAAAAGATGGTCTTCCGGCTAAAGAAAAGGCAAAAGAAATTAAGAAACTAGAACTTAAAAAAAATAAAGCTTTAGAAGAATTAAGAAGGATTAAGTTTGGACAAGTTATTTCTGAAGTAGAATATTTTACATTAAGTCAGAAATATGCCGAAGTATTCGAATCTGATATGGGAGCAGAAGCTCTTAGGAAAATGTGCGAAGACATTGACCTTGAGCAAAGAAAGGTTGATCTAGAGATAAGGCTTGAGAAATCAAGCGGTCTTTTAAAAAAGAAAATCCTTCGCCAGTTAAGACTTTTTGATAATTTTATAAAACACGAAATGAGGCCTGAGTGGATGTTTATAACAGAATTACCAGTTATGCCTCCTGATCTTAGGCCGATGGTTCAGCTTGATGGTGGTCGTTTTGCCACTTCTGATGTTAACGATCTTTATCGTCGCGTTATTAATAGAAATAATCGTCTTAAAAGACTTCAAGACTTAAAAGCTCCTGAAGTTATTTTAAGAAATGAAAAAAGAATGTTACAAGAAGCTGTTGATGCTTTGATTGACAATTCTGCCAGAAAGGGGAAAGAAGTTAGAACATCAACTTCGCAAAGCAGAGCTCTTAAATCTTTAGCAGACATGCTTAAAGGTAAACAAGGACGTTTTAGACAAAATCTTCTTGGTAAGCGTGTTGATTATTCGGGAAGATCTGTCATTGTTGTCGGTCCATGGCTAAAACTAAATGAATGTGGCATTCCTAAAAAAATGGCTTTGGAGATATTTAAGCCATTTGTTATTCATAAGCTTATTCATGAACAAGAGTTAGTCCCAAATATTAAAGCAGCTAGTCACTACATCGAAGAAGAATCAAGCGAGGTTTGGGATGCTCTTGAGGAAGTTATTAGAGATAAATACGTTCTATTAAATCGTGCTCCAACTCTTCATCGTTTGAGTATTCAAGCATTCAAACCAATTCTTATTGAGGGCAATGCCCTTAAGCTTCACCCATTAGTTTGTCAGGCTTTTAATGCAGACTTTGATGGAGACCAAATGGCTGTTCATCTTCCATTATCAAAAGAGGCTCAGAAAGAGGCAAGGGAGATCATGAGTGCAGCCAATAACCTTCTTAAGCCTGCAACTGGTCAACCAATTACCAATCCAACACAAGATATTGTTTTGGGAGTTTATTGGATGACGAGAATTGAAGATGGACTTAAGGGAGAGGGAATAATTTTTGCTTCAACAGAAGAAGCTCATATTGCTAGAAACTATGAAAAGGTTGATATTAGGGCACGCATTAAATGTCCAAATCCAAAAACAGGAGAAATGATAGAGACGAGTCTTGGAAGAATTGTCTTTAACGAAAAACTTCCAACAGATTATCCATTTGTAAATAAAAATTTAAACAAAAAACAGTTACAGAAAATTGTTGCTGATATTATTGATAACTACCCAAGAGAAATTATTGCACCACTTTTAGATACAATTAAAGAAATAGGCTTCCATTATGCAACTAAGTCTGGTATTAGTTGGGGCTTTGATGATTTGATTACTCCACCAGAGAAGCCAAAAATTCTTAATGAAGCCAAAAAAGAAGTTGCAGAAATTAATTCTCATTATCAAAAAGGACTTCTCACAAACGAAGAACGTAGAATTAAAGTTATTGACAGTTGGTTTGCTGCTATTGATAAAATTTCTGTTTTAGTTCCTCAAGTGCTACCGAAAAATGGTTCAATTTACCATATTTTCGATTCTGGCGCTCGTGGATCTTGGGGTCAGACCAATCAAATGTCAGGACTCAAAGGTCTGGTAATTAACCCTGCATCAGAGATCATGGAATTGCCGGTTCTTTCTAACTTTAAAGAAGGATTTAATGTTTTAGAGTATTTCATTTCAACTCATGGCGCTCGTAAGGGTACTACTGATACCGCCCTCAAAACAGCAGTTGCTGGTTATTTGACAAGACGTCTTGTTGACGTTTGTCAAGATATTATTATTAAGGAAAATGATTGTGGAGATACGGAAGGAATAGAATTAACTCTTAAGGATACTGAAGATATAGGACTTGGTTTTGATGATCGACTCATCGGTCGTGTTATTCTAGAGAACGTTAAAAATAAGAAGGGGAAAATTATTGCAAAAAAAGGAGAGCTTATTACTAAAGGTAAAGCGAAAGAAGTCTCTGACACAGGAATAGAAAAGATCAGAGTTAGGTCTTCTCTTACTTGCAAAACAAATACGGGGCTTTGTCAAAAATGTTTTGGATATGATTTAGGTAAAAATAAATTAGTTGAGATTGGACAGGCCGTTGGAATTGTTACTGCTCAATCAATTGGCGAACCAGGAACTCAGCTTACCATGAGAACTTTTCATGCTGGTGGTGTTGCCGGAGATGCTGATATTACCCAAGGGTTGCCTCGTATTGAAGAAATATTGGAATTACGTACTCCTAGAGAAAAAGCACTTATGTCTGAAATTGATGGAAGAGTCATTGATATTGAAAAAGTTGGACAAAGAAGAGAAATCTCTATTGAGTCAAATGCTGAAGTTATTTCAGATAAAAAGAAAAAGAAGAACAAAAAGGATAAACTTACATACACTCTTCCTCTTGGAAAACGTGTTTTAGTTGAAAAAGGAGACTTGGTTTCTAAAGGACAACAGCTTTCAGATGGTCATTTGGACCTTAAGGGTTTGTATAAACTAAAAACAAGACAAGACGTTCAACGCTACATCATTAGAGAAGTTCAAAATATTTACTTTTTCCAAGGAGCTGCTATTAATGAAAAATATATAGAAGTTGTTACTAGAAAAATGTTCTCAAGAGTTCGTATTATTGATAGTGGAAAAACAGATTATGCAGTAGGACAAACAGTTGAGAAAGATGTTTTGAGAAAAGCTAATGAAAGTTTTGATGAAAAAGATCATGGAAAAGGAGAAGAGCTGTTGATGGGAATTACAAAGGTGTCGCTTTCAAGTGAAAGTTTCTTATCATCTGCTTCTTTCCAAGAAACTGCTAGGGTATTGATTAATGCAGCTTGTGATGGTAAGATTGACAAATTACAAGGCCTCAAAGAGAATGTCATTATTGGCAAGCTTGTTCCGGCAGGTACTGGGTTTGTAATAGACAAGAAATCAACAAAAACTTAAAAAAATATGAATCCTAGAAATAATAATTCAAGACCAACATTCATTGAACCTGAATTTGACAGAGAGGTTCTAGATATCGCTCGAGTAACTAGAACTGTTGCAGGAGGAAGGCGTTTCAGTTTTCGTGCAACAATAGCGATTGGTAATAAAAAAGGTAAGGTCGGTGTTGGTGTCGGGAAAGGTAAAGATGTTGCTCAATCAATGGATAAGGCTTATATAAAAGCTCAGAAAGATATGGTTAATGTTATTAAAGATGAAGGCACTATTCCTGTTGATGTTATAGGTCACTTTAAGAGTGCACGAGTGCTTTTGAGGCCTGCTAAAAAGGGTAGAGGTCTTATTGCTGGTGGTGCTGTTAGAGCTCTTTGTAGTCTAGCTGGCATTGAGAATATATCAGCTAAAATTTTAAGTAAATCAAACAATAAACTCAATATTGCAAGAGCTACTGTTGATGCGTTTAAACAAATTGGAAGACTTTCTTCAAATAGAATCGTAAATAAACCTTCTGTTAAAAAAGAAGAAGGTGAGTCAAGTGTTGAGAAGACAAAAACTGTTGAAAAAAAGGTTTCTGAACAGACTCAGGACAAAACAACAAAGAAAATTGAAAAGAAGTAAAGTCCTCAGGAATACTTGAGAACCTTGCTTTCAGCGAGAATCCTCCGGCACGCCGGAGCAGGCTTGACAGTAAAATAGAAAATTATGCAACTCCACGAAATTAAAAAAAACGAATCAAATAAAAAGAAAAAACGAATTGGTAGAGGCGGTAAAAAAGGCACTTATTCTGGCAAAGGAATGAAAGGTCAGAAATCTCGTGCTGGCGGAACTCCTCGCCCTGCTTTGCGTGACATTGTTAAAAAGTTTCCAAAGAGAAGAGGATATAGATTTAGTTCAGTACAAGAGAAGCCAGTTGTTTTAAGTCTAGAATTAATTGATAAACATTTTTCTAAGAATGAAGTTGTTTCGCCAATAACACTTAACAAGAAAGGGTTGATTGGAAAAAATGATAAAAAAGTTAAGATCCTGGGAGATGGAGATGTTGAATTTGCTCTTACTTTTGAAGGCTACATTACCTTTTCTAGTCAGGCAAAAGAAAAAATAAAAAAAGCAGGTGGGAAAATTGATACGAAAGCAAAGTTTAGGTCAACTCTTCCAAAAGCAGAAAGACCTAAGAGAGTCAAGAAGGTAGCCAAGGAAAAACCTGCCGAAGATAAGAAACAGGAGGCAAAAAAAGAAGTTAAGAAAACAAAAAAATCAACAAAAAATCAACCCAAGGCTGACCAGGCTCTAGCTGGGAAGGTCGAGCCCAAGAAAGTTCTTCGACAGGCTCAGGATAAAAAAACTAAAACAGATGAACCGAAAATAAGAAAGTAACCAAAAAAAAGAAAAATAAATTTCAAAATATTAAAAACGACTCACTCACTGGTGAGTTGTTTTTTTTACACCCTTTCAATAGCCAAACAACTCAGTAGCAGACTGAGTTGTTTGGTCTTGGTTAGTACTTGATAATATATATGACATATTACTTAACTTGTTTGACTT
>Ga0075111_1000020_pt1 | contig 73212 bp, 66 predicted proteins | sample AntAceMetag02UKK_FD_69787 | JGI IMG/M metagenome (GOLD analysis project Ga0075111, IMG submission 69787) | Saline lake microbial communities from Ace Lake, Antarctica - Antarctic Ace Lake Metagenome 02UKK | ecosystem: Environmental > Aquatic > Non-marine Saline and Alkaline > Saline | place... | reverse complement strand
GGGGACTATTATGGCTATTGTGAAACATGGGGCGGAAATATTGATGGCAGATTCCTTTGCATGGAAACCTATCGACGAGAATATACTTGGTAAGAGGGTTCTGCACTTGGTAGACGGTATTATCAAAGTAGGTAAGATAACGAGTATTCGTAAAGAAAAGTCACTTGTGTCGTTTACGTTCGCAGGGGCGGGGAACATTGGGAAGTGTCTCCGATCTAAAAATCAGATCGACGGACATTGTCTTGGGATATGTTGCGGCTACGGCGAAGTTCAGCATGGATCAGGTGGGTACGTACTCACAGACATTGGTCGTGAGAAGATGCTCTGTGATTTCCCAGTTGAGGTTCCCGCAGAGTATATTCCGTCCCCATGGGACTTTACTCCGAAGAAAGAGGCGATACTCAGTCTAAAGACTAGAGCCGAGGCCCTGCTGTTCCTTGAGGCTTCATGTTATAGGGAACCCTACGGGTATGTTTACTACTGCGACATGTTGGAAAGCGCTAGGCGAATATCCATAGTGGGACTTATAGCTGAGAAGATTTGTTTTATCAATGAATCTATAGACGGCGGTTACCGGGTTGTCTTTAGAGATCCGGATGGAACTGGGACTATTATAGAACAGTTTGGGGATCTAATAGAGATTGATTTAGATGACCCGATTTGTATCATGGACGGGCACGTGGGTGCCATTAGGGGGAAATATGTCACGAGTACATAATGTATTATCAGTTATTATTGAGGAATTGGAGGGTGTGTATTCAGATGACCCTCGGGATAAAGGGGGGCAGACTGTTTACGGTATAGCCCGGAACTACAATAAGGAGTGGGATGGTTGGGACATCGTTGATAATCTCCTTTTAATGTTGGACCGAGATGACTTATTTGATCCGGACGAGGAGTTGGTGGAGATAGTGAAAGCAATACAAGGTTGTCCAGAAGTACTGGATTCTGCCGCAGAGTATTTGCACCAGAAGTACTACGCTGGTACATTCTGTGAGAAACTCCCGGAACCTATGAACTGGCTATTCTATGATATGAACATTAACATGGGCAAGGGCGGAGCTATAAAAGTTCTCCAGCAGGCCATAAACTACTACCACGATAACAAGAATATAATGGTGGACGGTGCATTTGGTGCGCGGACTGAGAAAGCATTTAAAAACACATTGTTAGACTTGAGATTTTATATGCAAATGCGAAATGCTCGGCTCGATAGGTATTCCCACCTTGGGGAAAAACAGTCACATTATTTACGTGGTTGGATAAACAGGTGTGTCAAGTTTAACAAGTGGCTTGATAACCAGAGTTTTGGGATAGTCCAGAACCCACACGAAAATACTATGCAAGATTTCGTAGATAAACCTGCGACCCGAGTTAAAGAAGGGGATTCGGTGTTAGATGCGTTTGTTGCTAGCGGTAAGAATACTAGCGCCGAATACAAAATATACCCTCAGTACACACTCCTTATCGGCGAAAAGCAGCTGAGCATACTTGCTGGGGACGCCCTTACGGAGTCTATACGTCTACTTGAAATCGAACGACCAGGCACAGAAAGTAAAATAAAAGAACTCCTAAGTAGCGATTCCTATGCTATACTTAGTAAGGGCGGAAAGCCTATAATAGTAAATCTTGGGGGAGATATTTAATGGATAAGAAGAAGGTATGTGGTAAGAGTACAGACGTATATTCAAGAGTTACAGGATTTTATAGACCGATAAAAAACTGGAATCCTGGAAAAGATGAAGAGCGTAAAGCAAGAAAAGTGTTTGAATTAAAAAAAAAGTGTTTGAATTAAAAAAAAAGTAGTTGACTTACGTACATTCAGTAGGATATACTAAGGTATATTAATATTAACTATGCATGGCACACACCGGCATGGATTTGATTGTGACAGTAGCCTCCTCTAACGAGGAGGCTTTTTCTTTATCGACAAAGTATTTCTTCTGTGATATAATACGAATATGGATATTTTAGAATATATAAAAACGAATTTGGTGGGCCAGGGCATAACCGACATAAGGCCCGGAACAGTGGTAAGAGATCTACTAATTAAACCGCACATACTGCTAATGGATCCTCTACTACAAGAAATAGATCGTGTTAGGTTAAGTCAGAGTCTTAAAAATTACGCACTAATGAGCAACGATGAGATGGACCTGGGTGTTGGGAATTTACTACTGGATAGGAAGCAAGGTCTTAAAGCTTCTGGAACAATGCGATTCCAGTTTACAAAGCCAACATCAGCGACTATCCCGTACGGTGCCGTGGTGTACTCGGATGATAATATAATATACAACGCATCCTCAGAAGTATCTATGACAGCACAGAATATGCAATACAACATAGATGGTATTTTTTATTACATGGATGTTCCCGTGGAAGCGTACGACCAAGGACCTGATTCCAACGTAACAGAGTTAAACAGTATATTTAAAACCACAATATCTTTTTCAACCTTAGCTAGGATAGAGAATATAACTGCTATATCCGGCGGAGTTAGCGAGGAAACAAACGAGGAGTTGTATATCGCGTCGAAACGTGCAATAGGGGAGCGGACGCTTCTTCGTGACGATGGTTCATTTACAATACTTACCAGGGCTTTCCCAGAAATTTTACGTATGGATATAGTAGGCACTGGCGATCCTGAAATGTTACGTGATATTTTTCTCGGGCAGCATATGGGTGGTCTAGTAGACCATTATATAGATACATCATCCAAGGCGTACGCGTCCAAGGTGTTTCTAAATATCCCCGCAACAATAAACATTAAAAAAGCTGCCGAGGGGGATGACCCTACATATATGATAGTTGATACACCTGTATTAGCTATATCCGAAATTCGAGTTATAGACTCTGTAACATACGAACCCACTATATATTCTCTTGCAGAAGGGGTGGATTACACAGTAACTGTTAATTCTAATAAAATAGAAGAAAACTATTCAGTGTACCAGGAGATGACCATAACTATTGGCACACCGCATGTAGGAACAGCAATTCAAATTTTCTATGTATTTAATCCAACTATATCTGACGTACAGGACTATGTTTTGAGCATTGATAACCGAGTAAGCAATGCCAACCATGTTATATATAACCTGCTACCTGCATGGTTAGATATAACATTTAATTATCGTGGGACTGGGACTGAAGTGCAGGTACTAGCGGCCCTATCTTCCTACATATTGGATAACAAACTGTTGGAAACAGCATGGGAGAGTACTGATATGGTAAGCCATCTATATGATACTGGGCTGGTTAGTTACATTGAGAAGCCGTATTCAGTAGCCGTAAGAGTAGCAACCAAAGAGGTGGCTGGTGTATCTGAGGTAATTGATTCAGAACATGCTATAAATTATTTGAATATCTACTACCCAGGTGACATAAACGTATCTAAGATAACTTAGTTGGAGGACATAAATGGCTTTTTTTGATTTCCTTGATTCTTTCTGGAACATGTATGTTGGCAGGGAGGACATAGAGCGCGTTTGGAACGGGTATGTGTCTTCCGTCGGGTATATGTACACTCACCTATACGAGGTTAACCTCGGAAAGTCCATAGAATACACGCCTGTTACTATAACAGACATGTACGTTGTACACAACTTTACCGACACCATAGAGTCTCCTGATCCGACTACATACCCAGAGGCATACGCAATAAGTTCCGACATCGTAGACATACCTCTACTCACGGATAATTATGATAACCCCTCCACGGTTCTATTTCCGATAGAGGATTATATAGTTTACCCGAATTCAGGGGTAATAGCATTTAAGTCTACCCCAACTACCGCGGTGCTGTGGGCTGCCGAACTCCGGATAGACCCGGGAATGATCGAGGATACGTTCGGGGACCTCATAGATTTCACTAATGATGGTATCAGCTCCTTCAAATACTTGCGTAGAGTGCAGGGTGTATGGTTGGCCTTATGGGGCGGACCACAGATAGCCAATGAAGAAATGGGGGCGCACATAGTAAGCGATGCTCCGTTTTTCTACGACGATGGGATAGTTACGGCAATTACATATGATACGGACCCAAGCAGTTTATTTGGTGGCACTGTATCTGATTCTAACGGGTTTGAGTATCAGTGGGCCAAGAATGTAGCTCTTAGAGTTGCTGTTGGCGACCCTGTTAAAAAATTTGATCTTATATCAGAAGCTGTGTGGGTAGATGATTATATACGTAATCCCCACTGGTACCAGAGAGGGCCCAACTACCCAGTTGTCCCTTACGCACAGTACAATGAAACATACTGGGAAATTAGGAAGTATAATCACTTTGCTGTTTGGGTAGACATGAATCATTTGTGGGCGTCCGATGACCAAGATGCTCTGGGTAATATTATTAAATTCATGGACAAAATCAAACCATCGCACACAGACTATACTATAGAAGCGTTCCTTGACATATGGGAAGAAGTTGAAGTTCCCGATGATGCATTTTATTATTTTAAATATAACTCCAAGTCGGAGCATATGCTTGACATGTGTCTTGTGTACAACGACCCGCGCAATGTTACATATGGACTTTCAGTAGTGAAGCAGGTTAATTATTACTACGCAGAGGATCCGGGAGACCCGTTGTATTACCTTGCAGGCGGCGACATAGTTCCGTTGTATTACAATGTGGAGAGTAGTCTGGAGCGGATAGAGTCTTACCAAACGCAGGAGTATGTCGACATTGATACTGTGGAAGCCATAGTGGATGTAGGAGCTACAGTAATGTTGGCAGATACTGATCTATGGGCTTATGAAGCTGGAAGTGTGTACCCCGTGGGGCACCCGGAGGCAGGCGAACCTCGCGTGCATGTCCGTGCGGATCAGGGAACTGTATATGAAGTAGAAGACTACCCCTGGAATTACATATGTAACAGTGAATCTCGTAGCATGGAAGTTGAAAGCCGTAAGGTGGATGATATGTCGGAGATACTTGACATGTTGGAAACACCGGATGCCATAAATAAGACAATATTGTACAAAAATGACATTATTGGGACCGCCAAGGTTTTTCTAGGGCACCCGAAAGAAATGGACATCTGCTACGATTCAGAGAGTGGCAAAGTTGTCATATGCTACAGGGAGAATACTGCACCTAATCGAGGTATGGCAGTAGTAGCAGTGGCATCTAGGACAGACATACGCTTTGGAACCCCCACTGCATTCTGTTCGAGCACTGCAGACCACATATCTTGCTGCTTCGACTCCACCAATAACAAGGTAGTTGTAGTGTATGGGGAAGGGGCCGATCCTTTCTATTCGTATGCTGTAGTGGGAACAGTGTTCTCACACTGGGATATTAGCTTTGGGACAGCTACCCTAATTGATTCTGATCATACAATGAATTCAGATTGTTGCTTTGATTCCGATAATGGCAAGGTAGTAGTGGTATGTTACAATATGGTTGGCTCCGTAATTGCCATAGTAGGCACAGTATCCGGGATAACCATTGACTTTGGTATTAAGACAACCCTGTCTATCTTGTCTACAGTCTCTATTGGTTGCTGTTTTGACTCCTACAACAACAGAGTAGTCGTAATATTCAATAACACAGTTTTCGTGGGAACGGTGACGGGTACAGCTATTAGTTTTGGGTCTTATGTTGAGACTGATTCTCCTACCCCACTAAACCCATCTTGCTGCTTCGATTCCGTCAACAACAAAGTAGTTATAGAATACGCCGATGGGGCGAATTCAAACTATGCGACCGCCGTAGTAGGTATGGTGTCAGTAATAGATTCATCTATTAGCTTTGGGACTCCAGTGGTAATACATAGTAGTTTTACAAGATACGGGCACTGCTGCTTCAACTCAGACAATGGTACGGTGACTATAGTATTTAAGGGCGATATCAATTATAGTTATGGCCTTGGGATCGTAATAATAGGCACGGTGTCGGGTACTTCTATAACTTTTGGCACGCCTTATGCATTTACAACTGATGAACCATACCCCATGGTATGTGTTTTCAACCCTAGCATAGGTTTAAATTTACTGGCGTACGGCAACTACGATAGTTCATATGATGGCACTGTGTTAGTTTACGCCAAAGGGACCCCCATCCCATAAATAATTCAGCAGGAAACCTTTTCTTGACAACCACACACAACTTAGAGTACCATGTTAAAAAATAACTCGTAGGGGGTAAGTTGCATGTCAGAAGATATTAAAACCAGTGAAGATGTAGTAAAACAAGAAGAGGTGAATGACGAAGAAGAGGAACGGTTAGTAGTCCCTGAAAAATACCTTGGGATTCTGTCAGATATTATATTTAAGAGGGTTGCTACTTTTGACCTGAATGTGTTCGGGAATAAAGTACATATTGAAACTCTAGCAGGTTCTGACCTGTCAGTAGTATCAGACATTGCTACAGATATTATTGCAGACGCCAAGACTTACGGGGAAGGCGCTATGCAGATACAACTCCAGAGCAGTATTGGGTGCTATATAGCTGGGATAAACGATAATTATGTACAGCTTAATAAAAGCTTATACGGGGACAACCCAAGAAAGTGCTTGTTAGCTTCCAGGATACAAATGTTCCGTGGTTCGGAAGCCTGTCTTATCACTGTGATAAAAGACCTATTGCTAGAAGAAATAAAAAATATAAAAAAATATCTCACATATGGTGAATTAAAAAACTAGTAGACCACCCCGTAACTTATGCAAGATGCGTCTTGAAATATAAGTACGGGGTGGCGCTTGACACAATGCCACCCCATGAAGAAGGGGTGGCTTACTCATTTGTATTTCATGAGCTGAATAAGGAGAAACTTCTTTTTAGCTTCCTAGCATCTCTTACTGGAACCGATTCCGGTATTATTGACGAAGTAATTCAACCATGGAAGAAAGAGACTGAGGATAAGATCATTAAGGAAGCCCAAGAAGCATTTACTGTATTGGAAAACTATACGGTCTCTGCTCGACCTATTTGATTCCGCATCTCCATAATAGATGTATGTATTCTCTCTTCAATATCAGAAACAATTAGATTCTTAACCAGCGTGGGTCTTACAATATTAAGACTCACCTGGTTAACATCGGTTTCTTCTGCGATAAGTACCGGGGAGAATGACCCGTACCTGGAGTTAAAATACTCCAATCTGTAAGAAAACGATCCTATGTCTTCCCATATCAGCAATATCAGCCCTTTTCTAGCCCAGTAGATGTTCTCCTTTACCGGGTCGCATGGCATGCCGTTAGTAAGTAACACTGACTTATGGTAGGTTTTTCCAGATGCACCTTCAATACAAAAACGACATCTGTTTAGAATATCCTTTGATAAACTAGCCGTTGGAAGATGTTTGGCTTTGAACTTCACGCGAAGAACTGGGCTTACCAACCCCCTCAGAAGATTCTTAACTATATCATCTGGAACACCAGACATATTGTTCTCCTTTTTAATGGTCTGTGTTGCTGTTTTTGACGACAGCTCCACTTCGATACCTTTTGCACAGAGAGTGCTTACTGTGTCTTGTAGTAGGCGATCCTCGCCATTTTTAAAAGTAATAGATACGTCCATGTCGCACCTCCTATTATTATTCTATTGTTTATACCATGATAAAGGTGTTTTCCCATGTCAATCATCATTCTGTTGGACATCATATGACAATCGTGCTATAATATGATAGATATTAATAAAAAGTAGAATGGGGATATTATGACATTACTGGCCAAGTGTTTAGAAGCGCGTATGACGAAAACAGCTGGGATATTTGCGAAAGCAAAGCAATTTATTGGGAAAGCTAGGGGCACGGTCACGGAGCACACAGGACCTGGGTCACTTGTCCAGAAGGTAAAGGATAAGATCAATGAACACTCCGAACTGATACAGACTACGAAGGGCAAGGCTCGCGAATTCGGCGACACAGCCGGGGAGGCTCTGAAAGAAAACCCGCATGTACAGAGGTTCGCGGAAGGCACCCTTGCAACGTACTTGCTTGGGAAAATAGCTATTAACCCCAACAAAGTACTCTCTCCGGAGGATCACGCAAAAGCGGTGTCTCGGGTTGAGGACTTTCTGTCTAGGAGCAGTATTAAAGCTGAGATAACTCCGGACGCTATTGGGAAGTTATTCGACGACAACCTCGCAGATCGCCCCATGCTTAGGAAGATTTTGGGTGAAAAGGCTATAGCTAAGATGCGAGAAAAAGCAGTGAACTCTGATTACGGGCCATTTTTCGGTTCCGTGCGCGGAACAGACGGTGTTATAAACATGCCAGAGTACGCTAATCTAGGGGTTGGGATGCACGAGGCCGGGCACGCAATAAACATGAGTAAAATGTCGCCGGCGGTAGAAAAACTGTACAACCTGTCCAGACAACTAGGACCAACATACTCTACCATTGGGGGAATGGCCATGGCGAAGGCTGCCCCAGAAGAGTACAAAAGGTTTGCTCCGATTGTTTCAGTTCTCGGGGGGATGCCAATGGTTGCTGAAGAAGCTGTGGCCTCTATGCGCGGGTTCTCGAATATAGCAAAAGAACGCGGGACTATGAAAGCCCTAAAAGAAATGAAGGATACAATCCCTGCATGGGGTACATATTTGAATTCTGCGGTGATTACTCCGTATAGAATGACTACCTCCACAATGAAGGGGTGATGATGGTAGGATCTAGTAAAGATAAAGGGGGGATTTTGTGTACAACGTCAACTCCCCAAGATTCCCAGAAGTGGCACCGTACATGGGTAGGTACTTAAAGTTTCTGGCCAAGGTGGTGCATGACGGGGAGCAACTTACCGAGGCAGAACTAGACGAGCTTCTGTGGTTGGAAAGTAAAATAAACGATATGTTGGATAGATAAAATGAATAATTCGAGGGGACATTATGGAAGATACCACCTATAAGATTAGGATAGACCAAGACGATTTTTCAGCACAGATGCAGGCATTGGCTGGCACAGTAACCAGGTTTTTGGATACTATAGCTACGCCTATCAACACCGTTCTAGGAAGTCTTGGGGGCGGTATCGGAGCTAACGTCGGAGGTGTTATGGCAAACGCATCTCATGGTATTGCTCAGGGTGCTATGCAGTACCCACAAGCTATCCTCGATTCTGCTAGAATGGCTAAGATGAGAACGGCCGCCACACCACAGGTGTACGAAAATAGAAGAAGTTCATACGCATTCATGCAGCCATCCCTATGGGAAACTGCTTCCGCGGATATGGGGCTCGACGCTATTATGGGTGGTATTAAAGATATGATACCATTCAGTGATGGGGGAGGTATGTATCGCCTTGAGTCAAGAATGGACAAAATGACATCCGATTACGCTCCTTGGATAACATCTGCACAAGCTGCACAGACCTATCAAGAAAATGCTCAGCTATCCAGGGTAGAGCTTCGCGATAGAACTGGGCAGTTCTTCCAGGATGCTGGGGCTGGAGTTCTGGGTGGGACTGCTTGGCTGGCAACATCCGCTATACCTGGTCTAGCCGGCCCCATGGGGGTAGGTGCTTTGGCAGGTATCGCTAAGCTTGGTACCGATGTGATGTTTGGTGAGGGCAATATTGCTTCTACAATACTCACCCCGTTTGCAAAAGTGGGTGAATACCTATCACGGCCTTCCATGCTTGTAGATGAAAGTCTTAGGTCGCATGTGCAATTAGCGGATTATTACGATTTGGCGTCTTCTATCAAGACGGTATCAAAAGCTAGGGGCATAGGCAGTAGTTCTTCTGGGGCAGGTATGTCTGGGGCGGAAGCTGTTGTCAAAGCGATGGATATCGAGGATATAGTAATGGACATCCTCATGGACACTAAGGGAAGCACCGTTGGACGACAGTCACTTATGGAGTTATCCCAAGGGATGATAAACCAGGGAATTCTCGACCCGTTTAGCCCAGCAGGTGAATTTAAAAAGAAACTTAAGAATATAATAAAAGGCGGGCTCCATCAGTGGATGGTAGCTTTGGAGCAAGGTCCGAAGGAGGCTATAGCTTCTATGGGCATGTTCTCACAAATAGCGCGTGGGACTGGGGCGGATGTCGATCAGATGATGACAGCTGTTGGAATAACCTCCAGGATGACGGGTTTTTCGAGTGGCAGCCTTATGCAGCGGGGATCTCAGATGGGCGTGGGGTTCCAAGGAAGCGGATTTAATGCAACTATGGGGATGGATATAACAAATATGGCGGCACGACTTGCATATGGAGGTTTTGTGACCGATATGAATCCACGAACATACCAACAGATCGGCGGCGTCCCAGGGTTTAGAGCTATTCTGGAAAAGTCTATGGTTGCGGGGGCGCAGAGCCCGTATATGGGCAGCGTAGTTGCTTCTGCATTCGACCCAAAAACAGGGGAGTACGATTCTGGAGTATACGTAGACTATCTAACTGGGAAAACATCGATCGGTTCCACGCAAACATCAGCGGGTAGAAATCTTAAATCTGTAGAGGATATTCTTGGATACCAGTATACATCGGGTGGGGAGATATCTGAGATGGGTCAAGATGCGAACCTAGCTATGACGAGAAGATCCGCAGTAGAGTTTCTGGATTCAAGGGGGATACCTGTAACCAGGCTTAGTTTGGGGGCTGCATTCACCAGTCTTGGTTATACCAGTAACAAATGGGATGGGGACGCCATGGTGAGCGCCACGGACCCAATAACTAGAATGTCTGAGGCCTTGTCTGCAGATCTTAAGAAAAAAAGTATAGCTATTAATGCTAAATCTACATACTACAGAGATGCCAAAAACCAATCGAATACAGGTTTTTTTAGAAAGGTAGCAAATACTTGGAGTTATTTCATGGAGGATGATGAAACCCGTAAGGAACAACTTAGGAAATCCGGAGGCTTCTGGGGGTTTATGGGCGGAAATACCCTAGATGACACCAAGAAATATTATAGAGATAAACTGAAAACGTCCACTAATTTAGCAATGGCTACACATATTAATATGAATGACGTAATAACCTCCGTAGAAGATGCGAAGGAACACGATGCGATAATGAGAACACTTGGATCTGAGAACTCATACTTTGAGATGATGGGCGGAGTAGACAACGCGTATAAGTACGCGTCCATAATGAACTCAGAGGAGGATGGCGGACATGCGTTAGTAGAATTTGCTGATATAGGGTACTCTGGAGACATGGATACTATCACGAGTACTCTTGATCAAATAGATACGCTGACTAATACGGGGAAATTAACACCTTCCCAAGCGGCATCTCGCATGGGGGCTATTTTCGGAGGCAAACTCAAAAACGTTAATAAGTGGAACTATGTAAAACTCCGAGGGAAACACGGGGAACTGTCCAAAGGGACATCGAATGCTTTGTTATTAGGTTCAATGGCTAGGGATGATGCTACAAGAAGGAAATATCGTGATATCTGGGCACCAGAGGTAATGAAAAAACTTGGTAAAAAAGCAGGTTCACTGTTTATAAAGAAATACGACGCTCTTGAAAGCGCGTATAAAAATCAAGTTATGGGAACTATGTTATCCCATTCTAACCCCGGCACACTAGATGAACATGCTGCTATTGATAACGCCTACCATGGAGTAATCCCAGATAAGTGGGAGTCGACTCACCAACAGAACATCTACGCAAACAGGAATCCAGAAATAGGGTCTAACCTTAACATGACACGCAACATTGAGGTATCCAGGTTTACAAAATTCTTTGCAAAACAAGAACAGAGAATCTATGATATGAATAAAAAAGTGTTTGGGTATACCTTAAAGGGCGGGGAGAGCTCTGGAAAAGAAAATACACCTCTTTATGATAATTATGACTATTATGGAGAACTTTCACTAGCAGAGAAAGGGGCTACGCCTGGCATGGATCCTATGTTAGCCCCAACGCTATCGGTAATAAGTAAGCTCCGTTCCATGGACCGGGATGACGTCAGAACAATAGGGGACAGACTAACTAAATCGGCTGCTCAAGGAAAATCTATTTCTACCGTCCTGAACGCATATGGGTTATCTGAGGACTTTAACAAGGTTTCCAGACTGCGGGGAAACGTTGTAGACTACTCTAGGTCGGATATGGGGATGACCGCCACAAAGAAATTCATGATAAGTAACACCGTCGTACCCCACGAACTAAAAGGTATGGCCGCGTGGTATAATAAACTTGTCACACTAATTGATGATCCCAATATTAGAACATTAGGAAAGAAGGGTGCAATACAGGCATCCCATAGAAAAGAAGTTGATGCGGCAAAAACCCTAGCCCTAGCCCATAAAGCAGCCTATGGCAATGCGGGTAATATAGGTCTTCTTAATGATATCTTAGGTATTTCTCCATGGGACGGAAAAGGTGTGGCCGATAAGGTTGGGACAATAAACAACCTTGGTGGTATGAGTAAGGCAGCTCTTGAGGACGATTACCAAGAACTACTCACGCTTATAAAAGACAAGAAGGCCTACCAGTTTTCAGAAGCCGCGTTACTAGTCAGGGACCTTGTGGCTATAAAAGGCTCTGTCGGGGACAAAGCTTCTATAACACAGAAAACCTGGGGAGGCTTGAAGTTATCTAACTCTGTAAGAATCGCTGGGAATAAGATACTAGCTAAGAGTGATGGCACGTTGCCAAGGGATGAATTTATTAACAAACTCGGATACGATGATGTTATTATGAACACGTTCAAATCACAGAAATATATTAAACAGAAAATAGATGATAAGCTAAATAGCACCGGGGAAGTAAATAAGACTAACATAGCTAGAACAGCTGCGGCTACAGAACTAATGGCTGTATATTTGTCAGGGAAAACCAAAGAGGATGAGAAAAAAAAGATACGTGATGAAATAAGGACTGGTTCAGTTACACTAGGTGGCAATAAGCAGAGAAGAAATATTTAGCAGGGGATAACAATGAGAATAGAGAATTTAGATATAATAACTAAGAAGTACAATACAACAGGACTAATGAACGATCGAATTGCTTGTTTTTTTAAACAATTCGATGATCTATTTACAGCAGCGAACGAGACAGTCACGAGGTTCCCGTGGATACAAGCACCCCCGGAAGACTCAGCACTTATAGAGGCTACCGCGCAAATAATAGCACTATTACCTTCATCTATAACGCTGTCATTTCCAGACGACGACTATGAAGAATCCATTATACTCGACGTTACTGAATTTTCAGTTATTGAGTTTCTGGTGCGCGGGGAATATACGGAGAAAGCCGTCGTAAGCAATCTAGTTATACCGTCTATATCCGTATATTGGCCTGCCAGTGTTATATACAGTCAGGTTTTGTCTGCGGTTGATTCTGTAACAGCAGACGTACTTTCTGTGTTACAAGGAATGTCTATAGCTACGGAGTACAGAATACACCCATTTTCACTGCGGGAGGATGACCTCATAGCGGCGGGTGTTACGGAATATGATAATAAATATGAAATGGTGGTAGTGGCATTTGATATGCTTGGGATGTTATACGATGTTTTCGACGACGACACTCTTCTTGCATACTGTTACAATACCAATGTGAATGCAAGTAGCATTCGGATATACATCGAGTGGTTAAAATACCGAATACCCTCGGCCGGTTCATATGATACCAGTAAACTACTTTATAAAGGAGCAACCTAATGTCAGATACGGTAACACTTAACGAGATTTCCTTTCAACCGGGCTCTCCATTTTTGGATGGGACTTCCGTAGTAGAGAGATCAGTCAGCAACCTGATTAGCACTGGTAGGATTTCCGAATTAATAAAAAAGATACCACTCTACAATGCCACGCGCAGGTTCGACTGTACTTTAGGGAGTAAAATTATGCCATTCCCGGTCGCCCGAACTATCCCGTCATCCGGGTCAGCCACACTTACTTCCTATGCTCCGGCGGTAAACTCTGTACTCCCGGAGTACTCCCTAGACGATATTGCCGCAGTGATGGGGAACATAATTGACGTTGCTAGCGGTATCTCGGGTAATCCACTCGGCAAGGCTGATAGATTAGTTAAATATATGAACGGTAGCCAGAAGATGATACTGGAAAGTACCACTGGGAAACGTCCAACCAACGGAAACGCGGAACTCGGTAGCACGCTTTCTGCAGGTGTTAACGTCACGGATGTAGATAACTACGCTGAAAAATCTGACCTTAGGGAGGATGGTTCATTCTGGTGCAACTACTATCAGGAAAGAGTGCCTTCGATGATAAAGATCGAACGGACTACTGGGGATTCAGATGGTCCTACCGCAGGGTCTTCGAAAATAGTATTCGAGACAGACAAGTTTTTTTTACAGGCGGTTAGTGTTAGTTTACCAGAGCGTAACCAAATAGTGCGATCCAACTTGAAGGACTTTGTACTGTTTTACGGAACTAACAAGCCAGTAATTAATATGTCGTTTATATTACCTAACGGAGTGGGTAACGGTCCGCGATGGGCACGAGAGATTGAACACTATATGCGAACAAGATTACGAGGATCTGTGATAGCGAGCAAGAACGAAGTTGTAGTCATAGAGTACGAAACCGTTATAAAAAAAGGGGTTATACTAAGCGCGTCATTCAACAGAAATTCGGAGACGCCGCGGGGAGTTCCTTTTAACATATCTTTCTTTGAAATATCCCACGAAGATAAGGTTACCACCACACCTTCTGCAAGGGAAACATCCGTATCTGGGAGCGCTGTTGTGGGAGGGGTGACGACCCCGGTTAGCCCACTCTACCCAGGAGTTCCTGCAGTATCGGGGGAAACACTTGACAGTACTAACGCTATAACCCTTTATTCGAATGAGAATATTGGTGTAGCACATAGTCCCGTGTTAAACTCTGTAACAAATACACAGCGAACTATACGTATATCACTACTAGATAGTTTAGAGAGCATGGTTGCCGATAACACGCTATTGGCCGGGCAATCATCTATAAAGTCATTGCCTGGTGTAGAAAAATTCACCTTGCTAAAAAAAGTGTCTGGTGGTGGATACACGTCGGCAGGCACTGTATATACTACAGATATTGAACAGCTTTCTACCACGAGGAATTATGATACCCCAAAAAATAATGCTTTAAGTAGAGTTGGATCCGCCGCATATAGTGCTGTCAGGAGTATGGGATACACGGGCGGCATTCCAATGACTCCTTCTAAAAGTTCGTTGAAGATAGTACCTAACTCAGTTTCACTCGGAGAATCTTCTCATAAAGCAACGAGGGGAAATTAATGGATACCGCAGGTGCAAAGTTCCAAGTGTTCATGGAAGGTGTCGAAGTACCATTTCTAAGTTTTCATACAACCTCTGCTGGGGGAGGTATGAGTGGGGTGATATCATTACCACCGATAACATCAGCATATAATCTCAAAGCCAATACTCACGTAGCTATCTTTTACAAGTTTAGTTTTGATGCAGAGTACCTTCTTCTTTGTGACGGGTATCTGACAACTAGACAAGGTGTGCGACCAAATCAATCAGTAGCATACTCCTTTGAGGGCGTCGGTAGTCGGACAAAGTATATACCATATGACCAGGTAGACGTGCGGTATGCAGCACTACACCAGATGTCAGCCAAACTGCCACGATCTACTTTTTCTGAACTAGTGACAAGGATGACGGAGAGAACTGCTGCTGGCGGTGACCCGTCGGTTACTAACGGAATTAGGGAATTTGTAAAATCAATAGTATCCTCAGGGGGAACAGATACAAGAACATCACACCTTGCTAAGCTGGACAGCGTTACGGTAGACTATCTGGTAACTACCAAATTGGCAAGCAGATACCGAGTTTCTTTCGATGATAGTTTTCTCTCAGACGTAGGGAACGCTAAGTTAGTTTACGATAATATTCTCGCAAAAAACCAGGGGCAGCAGTCATCTAACAACTCAATAAACTATACTATTCGCTCCTTTATGCGCCTTATAAGTTATAACCAGTATGAGCAGTTCTCCCCAACCGGTGGGCTACTTGGTAACATTGATATTTTACCCCAACTTATTACAGCGATTCCACCCAAGTGCAACATATTAACACCTACATCATTTACTATGGTGGAGAATATTATGGCAGCTCCCACAAGGACAATAATGTCGCTCGGTAACATGCAAAAAACCAAGGGTATCCCTAGCAAGCCGGGTATTTCGTGGGAGTACCGAGGGTACCCCAAGGACATCCTTACCGACCAGTATACACTTGAGGGAAAGGTATTGCTGGAGTCAGATGAAATATACAAAGGCGCCGTAGCTAATCCTAGAATAGAGATGATGGTACCAGTATCAGGTATACTTAAATCCCAGGATCCGGAAAAGGACGTATACCAGTTGACTACGGAATATTTCCACGAGCTCAGTGGTATAGGGGCCAACGCAGTCCCAAGTGTAAATCTTCCGATGTTCGATCCCATGATATTAGCAGGCGTTCCTGCTATAATATTTGACCCGGTGGACAAGGACCACATTGTAGGAACTGTGCAATCAATAACACATTCGTACTCCGTAGGAGGAGTAGCTACAACTTCTGTTGGACTTGAATACTGTTTTATGGTAGAATCACAAGTGAATACAGTTAATCATCCGTGGATCAAGGCAGATATAGCAAATCCTGCAACTCTGGGAGAAGAGTACGCAAAACTGGGCTCGGAGATACTAGTTAACACATCAAGTTTTGATAGTGTTAGAGATCAGCTTAGCCACACCATTCTAGAAATGGTAAAGAAAGGGCATACAGACCTGGATTTGTATAAGAGTAAAAGAAAGAAAGGTGTCATTACCGGAGATAAATACCGGTCTGAAGTAACTTTCAATCAAACCGCCCGGAAAGAATTTGTAACTTTATTCAAGAAAGAGTTTGACGAAATAGCCATTAGGGGGAGTAAATATTATGGAATCTCAGCCGAATACCACAACAAGATTTGATAGGCAGCTTGCGTTATGGACTGATTGGAAAGATACGGGGAGTACAGAGTCCCTTGATGATTTAATGGAGTCCCTCACACCTGCTATAGTTCACCATGCAAGTAAGTATAGAAACGCCCCGATACCGTTCCAAGCTATAAAGGCTGAGGGGTATAGGCTAGCCGGCAAAGCTCTGGAAACGTACAAACCTGGGAAAGCTGCCATAGGAACTCATGTTGATTACTATCTGAGAAAATTATATAGGTATGTTGGAAATCATCAAAACACGGGGAGAATCCCGGAAAGTAAAATACAACTTATCTCACCATATAACACGGCTGTAACGGAGCTCACTGAATCCCTTGGGAGAGATCCTGACGAGCTTGAGATAGCTACCCACATGAATATACCACAAACTCAAGTAAGGGATCTACGAAGAATGGTTCGGAAAGATTATACTCTCGAACCAGAAGCTGACGTTGGACGTGGAGATGATTCCGTTGTGCGGAACTACACACCAAAAGATTTACTTGAGATGACTAGGTATGAACTTGATGAGACCGAAAATCGCATAATGGATAGTCTACTTAGCGGAAAATCTACACAAGATATTGCAATACAGGAAAATAAGTCACCCAGGTGGGTTAGCTCAGTTAGACTGCGAATTTCAAATATACTAAAAGAGAAAGTAAGCAAATTATGACTACATACACATGGTATACTGACAGTGAGGTGCGTAATTCTCTGAAAGAGTACAAGGAGTGGAAAAAGCAGAAGAACCAGACCCTTGATAAAGAAGAAGGAACTGCACTAGCATTGGCAGGTCAGATGAAAAAAACAATGGACCAGTATAATATGACACCCATTGATAATCTAAAAGACACGAGTACTACGGACCGAATACAAGCGTCTATGCTGCAAAGGATGACAACTTCTCCAACAACTATACTAGGGATGGGTTTTAATGCGATATCCCATGCCACTACCCTTAGAGACGAGGCTGTTAGCGCCCTGGAGAATATGGCTAGCCCAATAAGCTCTCTTCTGGGTGAGGCATTGAGCGGTAACTACGACATACCGGACGTATCTGGCACAATCTCAACTGTAAAGAATATAGTTAGCACTGAGCCGTACAGATATGACCTTGGGGCCCAGGTATTAAGAACTGTACTATCTGGGATGTCAAGTACCATAAGTGATGCTTGGGGTCTGATACAAATGGTATCTAATAAAACACTCCCACAGGAAATACTCCCTACAACAATAGACTCTAAGATATCCGCGGCCCTGCTAAATGGTCTTGTGGGACGTAACCTTACGAGTGATATTGTAAAAGACGCTGCCTATAATGAGCTTAGGGCACTACTTCCTCCAGAAATACTCTCCGCAGTTATGCAAGGTACAGCCCAGAACACTATGATATCGAGTATATTCGGAAAATACTTTCCTAACGGGGTTGCCACGCAGGTTATAGTAGGTATGACGTCGGGAGCTACTCCAGAAAGTATTATTACATCCATAGCACTACAAGAGATGTCCGGGTCATTCACACCAGAGCAAGTTGCCCAACTAATGGGGAGAAGCATGCCATCGGCAAATCTTATAAGCTTTAGTCGTCAGTACGATACAACAACCTTGGAAGGGATTTTAGTGCAGGGTATTTTATATGGGGTATCGTTCAGTGATATTCTCTCAAATATAGTATCTTACACGCTATATAACTCGGAGAATACCAGTGGCATACGATATCAACTTAATATGGCTATGTCGTTGTTCAGCGATACCGAGAAATATGCTCGATCTAATTTTTTACAAAAAGTAATGCCGGGAGCTATAAAAGGTAAAATCGAAGACCTGGAGCAGAAGACCGCGGCGTATACGCAATCGACATCTAGGTCGAAGGGGTTACCGTATTATCGTGACGTTTACGATTCGTTTACTGATATGCTTTCATATCTGGACTCTATTGCAACGTCAAGTGTTGGGCGTGCAGCTGTAGCCAGTATGCCTCTCGTGGCAAAGTCAGCGTATACATCGGCAGCAACTGCAGTGTCTGCGTGGGAGGAGCCGGATACTACCGAGGTTGTATATAAAGCTAGTGCTGCCCTTAGGATTGTAGAGGACCTTATAACTGGAGCGCAAGTCATGACACCGGAACTACGGTCAACTACCGAGACCATGCTAACTTCGTTTAATACTGAAGTAGTCAGTGTAATATCTGCGTATAACAAGTTAGACTCTACCCCCGTTAAAGATTTTAAAGATAATTTTTTAGAGGATATAAAGAGCACAGCCGATACCGCGGGTCTTAAAAAACTCGGGGATGACATTGGCAAGGGTGCAACTAAAGATGTATTTAAGGCAACGCCTACAACATCTACATACGAAGGTAGCTTGTGTCAGGAGCTGAGGAAACTAAAGCTCGAAACCACTAGTGTAGATATGCTTGCGGTATTAGATATACTTATAACTGAGTTTACTTCAGTCGATTATGCTAATAGGCTGTCGGGTAATATAATGGCATCCTATGCTGAATTATCAAAAGTAAATATAGATGAATCCAGGGAATATATGTCTAAAATTGAAGGGCTGATGCAACAAGTACTAACTGCTACGGGGAGGGCATAATGGATTATGCAATAAACATGGTTGGGGTAATTACCGAGGCGAAGTCCAATTGGGACGGTACTTGTACTCTATGGGAATTAGGTTTTGTTCCGGATTTTAGTGCTAATGAAGTCGTAATAACTTCAGATGGTAGTCCTACAGATGACTTTAGTGTTGATAGTAACAAAATACAATTCAATACAGCCCCCGTAACTTATACCGAGATAACCGAGTTTCTACCGTCGGGTATTGGGATAAACCAGGCTAGTCAGATTAGTTTCACATCCGGTAAAAGTCCTCTGGGAGTTTCAGGAATAAAAAAACTAGAGCAGATGGTCATAAAGCTTCTATTAACAAATACAGGCGAGGACATTGTGGATCCTGCTATCGGCGGCAACCTTAGACGGATGGCCGCAGAGAATCCAGAGTACCTGCAGTCCGAAACAGGTATTGTTGCGTTAGCTACGGAAGCGGGGAACAGGGTTTCCGGAATAATAAAATATTACCAGGAAGATATTGTTAATTCCGACGAGCGGTTGGCACTGCTTACGGTAAGAGACGCATATCTAGACTATGATAACAACGTGGCAGTTATTGCATACGGTATAACAGCAGAGTCAGGGGCTGTAGCAGTTCTTAGCCTTACTCAAGGAGGTTTATAATGATTAAAAAAGCACGTGAGATAGATTACAGTAGTCCAGCATACCATGTAACAAGAAAGGTTATGAATATAGGATCTGAGGCTGAGCTCAGAGATGCGTATCCAATAGTCGACCATTACCTGGGTAGACCATTTTCTGCAGGTATGCGGGCAAAGCATACAGGGGAACCAGGAGGAGTTGGTGGGATAATGTTTGGTGAGGCGGAGGATGGGATTTATGCAAATGCTATTCTCATATCCGCTATATCAGGCCTTGTAGCCATGGTTAAACGTAAAAATGGATCAACACATCTAAGAAGAGCCCTAAAGAATTTTGCTTTGGGTTCTGGTATAGTTGGTGGGATATACGCTGCAAAAGGTGGTGCAGAGTACTTATCTGGTAAAGCACTGGGCAAAATTACACCGAGCCCTTTTATTTAAAAATAAGGGGCTGGTGCCCCCTATTTTACATCATGTTATCTGCGGGTCTGTAAACTCCCGCATTATTTTCATTTGAAATCAGTATATCTTTGATAACCTCTGCATGTGTCTCAAAGGTAACTTCCTTATTATAGAACAACTCAAGAATCAATTTAGTTCTGTTATTCCCGGGCAGTACCATTATAATAAATTCTTCTGGCATTGTTATACCATACGACCTGAACTGCAGGTCAGTTCTACATATCCCGAAGTTTTCTCTTATTTCAACCCCGAGCTCATATTCCTTAGTTAGTAATCTTTGTAACATTTACTCTCCTTGTATTCTAGCATTTAGGACATACCGGATGGGCCCCAGCAATATACCCGTGGTCGGGGCATATTGAAAATGTAGGTGTGATCGATATGTATGGTATCTCTGATTGCTCGCACATCTTCCTAACCAGAGTTTTAGTTATGTCACCGTCCTCCAATCTCTCTCCTAGGAATGCGTGAAAAACGCACCCACCCGTATACAGGGGTTGTAGTTGCTCTTGATGTCTCATTGCCATGAACAAGTCGTCGGTGAAATCCACCGGTAGGTTTGTTGAATTTGTGTAGTAGGGTTCGTCCTCACCCGAACTTATTATTTTAGGATACAGCTCTCTATCTTTTAATGCCAACCTATACGCGGTAGATTCTGCTGGAGTAGCCTCAAGGTTGAATAGTAGTCCTGTGCTCTCTTGTAATTCAAGGATACGTTTTCTCATGTAGTTCATAACCTTCACTGCAAATTCCAACCCTGGGTCTGTTTCTATCCCAACTCCTAAGTAGTTCAGGCAACATTCGTGCATCCCTACTATACCTATCGTGTTGTAGTGGTTAGTCCAGTAACTGCCGGTTCGTTTTTTGATCGCACGTAGATAGAACTTACTATATGGATATAACCCCTGCTCGGTGAACTTCTCGATAAACTTTCTCTTTATTACAAGAGACTTCTTCGCGTTATCGATTAAGATATCCAACCTTTCAAAGAAGTCGTCGTCTGTGCTCGATAGGAACCCCAGGCGAGGTAAATTCAAAGTTACTACACCAACGGATCCCGTTAGCGGGTTAGATCCGAACAGACCCCCGCCGCGCTTGTTTATCTCCTTGGTGTCTAAGCGTAATCTGCAATTGTGCGTTAGTATTCCGGAAGCCCCTACATCGAAGTATGGCTCACCTTCTAGAACTTCCGCGCAGTATGCGAAATCCTCTACTTCTTCAAGTTTGGTAATCTTTAAAATCTTTACGGGGGTGCGATTCGAAGATCCTATTAGTGTATGCGATGTAGTAACTTCGTCTGATCTAACATCCCCATGATGTAATGTAGGGTTTAGATGATCGTCGGTGGTAACGAGGGCGTCTTTTTCTCCATCCACAAGCACATCCAACCGATACATCTGTCTCCCATAAGGAACTTTCACAAATCTAGCCTTGACGGACTCGCCACCGCGTGACACATCCACGATATCCCCACCGCACACTTTGAAGGCCTCTGCCAAAGAGTAGCTTAACCTACCAGTGTACGTCCCGTCATCGATACTTGGCATACCAAAGGATACCGCCGTGTCTCCGCGTAAGCAACACATACTAACAGCGTCCTCCGGTTTAAGATCGGAGTTAACGTAATTTGCGAAATAGAACGGCCCGTACTTAGCTGTAAGTTCCCACATGTCTTCCATACCAGGTCTATCCCACTCAAAGTCTTTTCCGATGTTTACAGTTATGATAGGAAAGCTAAATATCGCGCCATTAACATCCCCGTGGAGCATATTAGATACGAGCGCTTTGTTTATCATATCCATTTCTTTTTGATAGTCGCCGTAAGTAGTCCCCGTACTTTCTCCGGCTATATACACTTCCTGGTCTCTGTAATTTTGAGACGGGTGGATATCTACCGTAATGTTAGAAAATGGACTTTGAAATCCCGTTCTAGTACTGGTGTTTAGGTGAAATAGCAGCTCTTGTATTATCTGGTCAACTTCTTTTTGAGTTAAGCTATCGTTGCGCACATACGGGGCGAGAAGCGTATCAAAGTTACTAAAAGCTTGTGCTCCCGCCCCCTCGCCAGCCAAAACGAAAATAAAGTTTGCCATCTGCAGAACGGCAGTGTTGAAATGCTTAGCAGGACCGCTCTCTACCTTACCGGGCGCCCCTCTAAACCCTGTTGCAAGCAGATCCGCCAAATCCCACCCATTACAATATCCACAAAGTTCTGATAAATCATGGATATGCAGGTCTCCCGACAGGTGCGCTTGTCTAATTTCTCTCGAATAGACAGTGTTTAACCAGTAGTTTGATACCACCTTTCCCACAACGTGGTGGTTAAGTCCTTGTACAGAATACGCCATGTTGGAGTTCTCATTTACTTCCCAAATATCCTCCCCAATGTACTCGTTTATCATCGTGATAGAGTCCTTGAACATCTTCTTAGCGTCCTTAGCCCTATCCTCATTTTCCCTCTGCAGGATATACGCCTTTGCCACATTCGAGTAGTCCATCTCAATCAGGACTTTTTCTACAAGGTCATCGACCATTCCTGTTGTAGGGTATCGTGAGTATGCTTTATACGAAATCATTATAAAGTCAATCACCTTAGAAACTACTGCCTCATAGTTAATAGGGGAGTCGGATGCCCGCTTAATAGCTTTTACTATCATCTCCGGGTCAAACTTCCTCCTATTCCCACTTGAATCTTTAATAAATTTTATCATCCTATTGCCTCCGTTAGCATGTGCTCTAGCATCATATCCAGATGGTCTACGTGCACCACCATGGCTTCCGAATCAAGACTATCATATATTTTTATTGTTTTCATATCCTTGGATTCAATGCCGTATGTTTTTATACCCAAATCGCTGTATAACAGCCTAGCTTTCCCTTTCTGAACTTTAGTGAACCCGTATTTTTTACCATCAAGTTTAGCCTCATACATAAACGGGGCCCCTGACGTTAGTATTAATCTATCAGGAAGCCCTGTATTAAACTTATCGGATATCGGAAGAATATGGACCGGGACACCTAATAACATTGCTATCCTGTATATCCTGGCATCCAGCATTCTCTTTACTTTAGATTCGGTCATACTGTTTTGAAGAAATCTTTTACTATCTGCTTAAACACATAGCCGTACTCTTTGGCACTCTTGAACAGAACGTATGCCCCACAACCTGTTTCTGTCCTTTTAATATATGCATTATCCATAGATGCTGGGAACTGTTGAAAGTACTCAGTTGCTTTGTCCAACAGGTACGAAGCCGCGTTCCTATCTAGATTAATATACTTCCCTTTGTATATTCTATAAAAATATAGCACCGTGGTCCCATCAGAGTGTCCTACCAAAGAGCCTACAAAATGCTTCCCAATAAAAGTATTATCCGCGTCCTCCTGTATTCCGGAAGCTTCTCCGGGGTTGCCTATTGAGTCATCACTCACACTGTTGTCAAAAAGATTCTTAAGAAAATCACTCATTGTAATACCTCCAAGTATTTATAATTGCTTTCCGCATTTGACGCATCTCAGCAATATTGTCTAAATATACTATCACATAGGAGCAGGAAAAACAAGGCAAAAAAAAAGTACTCCCGGAGGAGCACTTTGTATATTTAACGTATTTTTTAACTTACTTCTGTTGCTACTTAGTTGTATATCCTATTGATCCCGTTGAGCTACCGGCAGTATCTGTCCCAAACTTGATTTCCATCTTGATTGGTTTAATTCTGTCGAACCGTATAGTGCACGATTCCATTATAATGGTAGATGTTGCGCCAATAGACATATTATGTCCTTGGATGTATGCATCCTCAATATAAATAGCAGTAACGAGTTTGCCAGATGTATCTGCAAACAAAACAGCTAGTCCAAATGGATAAGAGAATAGATCTGATTTACCATTCAGCCATATGTTTCCGTATCCTGGAAGTTCTCCAAAATCTTTATTAGCCAGCGTTGGGAAGTTTTGGTAACCGACGGCGAAGTCCTTCAGTATTGGTTGAAAATCATTTGGGTTACCGCCCCCGTTTCTAAGAGCAAACGGTGAATAGGCGTACAACGACCGCAGTATATTTGGCCCGTTGTAGAAAACTGTTCCGATTGTAGCGGAGTATGATGTTCTAGCTTTCATAAAGTATGAACGTTCCGAACCGATTTCGTGAACCTCCTGAGAAGGCAGAGCTTGGTTAAATCCAAACTGCTGTGCTAGTCCAATTGGATACAGCTTGTCAAGTGCAGTGCCTGCAAGTTTCACGTCAGATCCCAGTGCACTACCAGAAAGCTCTCCTAATTTAGCAGGACCAGCCATCAATAATGTGCTTTTCCCAGACACAAACGAACCCGCTTGTATCTCATTCTGCACATGATCATTTTGATAATCCCACCCGTCACCGAGTGTGGTTAATCTAGGGTTAGTCATAATATACCTCCTTACAAGTACATGTACACATCAATCTCACTCATTGGGTATTTAATACCAATGTTGAGTCTGAGTGCGACGTGGTCGAGTTCTATAGGGTCTTGTACGAGTTCTCTGACCGATGCATACCTGAATACGCCATGCACATCATCAGATACGAAGTCGTTAATGCCCTCAACGATGATACCCAGCCTCTGTAAAAACCTGTCCGATATATTATAGATACCAACAAGATGTTTGAGGTTAGCTCTGTAATACTTAGCTCCCCAATCCACAGCTTTCACAATAGAAAATTCCTGAGTTTTAAGGTCACTTGTGTCGGTCATGTACTGCCGTCTGGCATAAACTGGAGCCTGTACGGAGTCCTGTTGAACTAGATAAATACCGCCTTCGGCGATAGTTCTCAACTGAGATTCATTAAAATATTTGTTCGAGTGCTTAAGTCCTACAAAACCACCACCCATTGCAAGGTTCGCAAACGGCTTATCAGCCTTCTCAAAAGAAGCCTTTCCCGCAAGGTATGCTGCAAAATAGTATGACGGAACATCAACATCCGATCCGCTAACTGATACAACGACTACATCTGGGAATATTACCATAACACGTTTGTCTGCTATAGCTGCCGCATAACTTTTCAAAGCAGTAGCCTGTTCATACTTACTGTCAGAGTAATCATCTATAATAGTATAGCTGATTGCAGTAGCAGTGGTTGTGAACGCCGCGCTCATTACAAGTGTGGTAGCGCTAGTAACGCTTGCAATTGTTTTAGCACCGCCATTTGGGCCAAGTTCAGATATAGAATATCCGATACTAGCTTCTGTTGCTGAAAATACTGTGTCTAGCTGTAGCACTGTAGCAGAAGTAACGGCCAGAACCTGGCGATATCCAGCATTCAGTCCGAGAGGAATCTGTACAAAATCACCAATGGATACTCCATCTGTAGTAAAATCTGCGTCCAAGTCAGTAAACACATCGGTGCTAATTGTAACTGATCCCGCTGTCCCAGTACCTCTGAGATTTGGGTCTATTGTAACAGTCATTCCCGCACTTACGTCAGACAAGAAGAAATCTTGCGCTGCATCGATGAACGTTGAAGTCGTGTCTGCTATAGACCCTGCAACACCTTCCTCAATATAAGTTTCATTAAGTATCAGGTCTACTGTTGATAGAACTATACGCTCTTTTCTTTCCAGCGGGTCTGACATTTGATTCACGTGATCATTAAATATCTGAATGACCGCCGCATCTGATGACAATGGTACCATAAAGTAACATTCTTCAGTTTCCAGGTTGTTCGCTGCTTTTTGGTAGCCAACTTCACTATCTGCATCAATCCCTATTGCGTAAAATGAATATGATGTTCCAAGAGCGCACTTACTAGCTGCGTATGCAAGAGGGTTATCTAAAGAAATAACTCCCAGTAAACTTTCGATTTCGTCAACGTGCTGAACCTCTACAACCTCATCAGATAAGTCAGTTCTAAAAGCCTTATATCCAATGTACATTGCTGTAAAAGGTCGGCTTAATGCGTCGACTAGGCTAGCTACAACAGTGATTCCTGATGCGTCAGCACTAAAACTTGCCGCGGCAATAACTTCCAGTGGTTTGTCTCGATATCTTCCATACACTACAACGCTTTCTGGATCTGGGATAGCTCCGCTAATAAGGTCTGGGTAACTGTATGTAGTTTCCGCAGCAGCGTAGGCACCGGCAGTTCCGTCGGTATAGTCGCGTATTTGGTAGCACGGACCGATTATGACTGGGACTAATTCTGGAAGCCCCAACGATTGAGCAACAGTTTCTATAATCTGGTATACATTTACACCAGTTGATCTTCCTGTAGTTGTCATGCTCGTATCCTCCTTTTTATATACGTTTTCTATTATAGTATAGCATGATATTATAGGTTTGTCACTTAAAAAAAGATAACGCGAAAATGCCCACCACTAGCTGAGTATGGTTTTTACCACTCAGAGCCCCCGGTGGCCAGTAATACGATCACCAAATTTACCGTAGGCATGTTAGCCATACGTAAAAGCTTATCATTAGTATCCACAGGACTCCTGATATTATAGCGAGCTTCTTACTCTTTTTATAAACAGCCACCATTAGCAGTACTACGTTAGCCGCGGGAATACCATATGCGCATAGTAGAAAAACACCTAGTAACCATATAGGTATACCTGGTCCACCACCTCTATTATTCTTTATCTTCATCAGATTACAGTATGGAAAAATATTAAAAAATCTTTTTCCTTTAGAATCATAACTCATAAAGCTACCAATCTTGGGCTTACTGCAAAGCCCTTTATCTCATTTTCACGAATAGTGAAGTTTGAGACTACTTTTTTAATAATGTTCAGGCTACCGTTAATATCTGAATTTATCAGAATTCCTTCTTTAGACTTAAATAATCCTCTTTTTATTCTCTTTCCAGCATACCGTTCATGTCTCCCAACCTGTTCGTTGTCTATAAAACTACACTTGGAGGTGTAGCTCTCTTCCTGAAGAATTACGGACACCCCCTGTAACTTCGCCTTATATTTAATCTGATTTACAAGAAGTGAATGTGGTATTTGAACAAAGTTCTGGTTAGTTTTCTTGCCCAAGGATATTTCAGACTTCCAATTATCATTTTTCCCCACGATTATTTTACCAATATTGTTAGTTAAGCAGAAGTTGATAATAAACTTACTAACTTTGTGTAAGTAATGTTTTATCTTCCTGTTTCTTTTATTAGTTAATTTTCGGGTTCTTAACGATTTTCTTTTACTGTTAGATTTCTCCAGCTCAGATTTTAGTCTACTTAGTTTTTTATTGTAATAATGGTTTATAGCCTTTAGGGGTCTTCCATTTATCAGGAAAAAGTCCCCATCCAAAGTGCTTGCAGCACACAAATTATTCATGCCCATATCAACTCCAAGAAAATTATTTTCATTCAGGTCATTATCTACCTCCTTTTTGACATGTACTACTTCCACTATATAGTGGTCATACCTTGGAATAACCCTAACCTGCCTTAACTCAGTATAGCTGATTTTTGTTCTTATACTAATATTAGACTTAGACAATTTAATCTCATTATATTTAAGAAGATGGCGTTTTCCCACCGCCTGTTTTTCGTAGATAATGATGTTCCTGCCAGACGACTTTTTCTTATACTTAGGGAGTCCGGGTTTGCTGTTATACTTTTCTGGATGCTTTCCCCAATCTTTTATTGCCCTGAAAAAACTAACCCAGTTACCATCCAGAGACCTTAATGTTTGATTACTCACCTTGGCCGGTAGCTGTTTATAATCGACCGTCTTTTTTATTAGATGAAAGACTTTAGTGTAATTTAAATACTGCTTATTATTAATAAATCCCTGTCTGATAATATAGTTGGCAGCATTATACAAATTTTTGGAGAGGAATGACAGGCTATCCAGCTCGTCATATAACCTATGTTTCTTTTTTATAATATGTTGTTCAACTAAATTCACTAATCTTCCTCTTGTATTTCTTTAATAATCTTTTCAGCCTTTCTCTTACTTCTTCTCAGCCCGTACATTCTGGCAGAAAATGAGTAGATTATAGAAACTAAATCTTCCATTAAATCATTTTGTTTATCATCCTGTTTATTTACCGTAATTACTTCTTTCCCAATGTTATTTAGAAGTGTTTCTATATAATTAAAACCAAATCTAGTTAGTCTATCTTTGTGTTCGACAATAAGAACATTCCAACTATCGTCCTTTAACACTTTCTCAAGTTTCTTCCGCTTATCATTTAACCCAGAACCTATTTCTTTAACTGATTTTATAACCTCAAACCCATTAGAAATCGCAAAGTTTTCTAGTCTTTCTTGTTGTCTTATCAGGTTGTCTTTCATTTCATTACTGGGTACTCTTGCGTATACACACGCTTTTTTAATCACACCAACAGTTTTTTCTTGCTCTTCCTCAACCAAGATTGTTCCGGTTATCAATTGTTTTGTGTTGGGAACAAAACCTTTTTTAAAGTGGTTATAGGCAGTAACATAACTTAGATTATGATTTTTTGCATATTCTGATAGTTTAATATATTTTTTCATCTCTCAACCTCTACAATTAGTTTACATCAATACAGTTTATTCGTCAAGCAATTTTTATTATATTTGTGTATTTTTTATGATTTTGCTTTATCTATCAGAACACCTTATTATATCATATAAATCTTTCTTTAGGGATAAAAAAAGCCCGAAGGCTAAATTTATATAATTCGGCTTGCGCCTATTCAATTCGGATCTAAGTCCTTAGCTCTTATGTCCGCCTGAGCCTTACCAGCGTCTTGGATCTTCCCCAAGATATTATTGCCGAGTTTAGTGTCCTCGGTTGGACATTGCGCCGTTCATGCGCTTAGGTACTTGAAGCATCGTAGCTTCGAGGTGCGTAGCTATGTAGCTACTAGCGGATGGTACAAAGGATCCGCTCGTGGTTGGGTACCAATTACCCTACTTCCATTGTCCCCACGTAGGACAGCTGCCTATCACTAAACATACGCTCCCCCGCAGCACGGAAAGACGTAGTACCTACAGTTACTACCGTCGTAGTAACTGTTTCTTATTCTTTTCTTTATACCATATAATACTTAATCTTGGAAATCCTGATCTGCCAGTTCTCTGATGTTATTCTCAGCTTTCGACTTGCCCATGAGAGCCCATATTCCTAGCTGCCTATATACTTTATCTCTTAGTCTTTTGCCGAGATGGGATTCCAGGATACCCCTATCAGCTACACCCAGCAAGTGTACAAGGAAGTCGGGTAGATCATCGTTTGCTAACGCGTGGTATGCCAAGAGTCTGCACTTAAATTCTCGCTGCCTCTCACTGTATGTGCGATTCCATATATTAGTTTTACCCGCTTCTATCACGTACCTGTTCCCCTCTACCGGAGTCCACGCCATTTTGTCTAGTGGTACTAGCAGGTTGGGACCATGCTCGCCTACCTTGACAATTTCCAGTAGACTCTTTGAGGCAGCTTCTTTATCAGGTGTGCTCTTGAGCAGGAACACCCCGACGTCGTACTCTAAGTCAGTGAGTTCTACGAACTTTTCGTATTCCGCCAGGGTGTCCTCGAAATCATGCTTTCTCTTGACGTCAATAGCTAACAGAGGGGTTCCGTTTTTTACTTGGTTAGCCCAGGTATCCAATACTTTAAGGATGCTATCTACCTTACCTTGCAGGAAATACTTCCGAGCTACCCTGCCGTCATGCTGCATAAATAACCCATAGGGTGTTTTTTCACTAGCCATAACCCACGGAGGGGCTGTTGTAAAGTAGCACCCGACGGAACTCCCATGGCTGATGCAAATCTTTCCCAAAAATGTTCCTCGTGCGGCTACCTCGAGTTCATCTAACAAACCCCACGCGGAGGTTGTGATCTTCTCAGAGTCTGTCAACTTATCTATTGTACCGACTAGTTTTGCGAAATATAGTGTGTCCATGATATTCCTCCTATCACTAGCATATTTCTGGTGTGTGTTCGGAAGTACCCACCCACTAGGGAGGGCTACCAACGGTGATATCTTTTTGGTCATATACCCCTCCTTTTGATTGTTACTTATTTATACCTGTTTTTCTAATATACTATAAACGTGGCATAAAGCAATATTACTTAACTTGGAGGTTATTATGAACGAATCATTAAGCAAGGCTATATCGGTAGTAGACGAGCTTTGTCGAACACATGGAACTCAGTTTGTGCTGTGCATTATTGAAGAGGATGCTGATAATAAGAGTCAGCTAATATCGTCTAGAATTAATGTTCGGAGTGATCATATTATGTTGGACGCCCTGCATACTTTGACTAATTGCTGGGCAGCCGCGAATCATAAGGAGACCCCTTCGAAAGTCGGAGAAGCTCCGGTAGAGTAGTATGCAGTACAGGGGCTCACGCCCCTTTTTTTACTATGGGTCTGTTGTTTGAAAAGTCAGACCATTCTCATCTACCTGCTCTATGAACAATTGCCTTAATACCTCCGGGTCCAATTGATATTTAGTCCACTCATAAGGCCATATCATATGAACGTTCACAGGGATAAAATGAGCTAGGAATTGCCTGCCATCAGCCCCCATTAAAGCTTGGTCGCTGCCGATAGATCGTAGCTCCAGGTCATGTATGTTAAATACCGCCTGAACGTCAGTATGAAAGAAATGAAATACAGCTACTACGGCCATGGCTATATATTCAGCTACAATTCTAGTTTTTCCAATACAGTTGAACGTCAAAGAACACTGGACTAAGTCTAGAAATGACTCCTTGTAATTCCTCGCACCCCCCATAAACTGGAAAGTTCCTGATTTCCGTTGGTCCATGGATGTACTCAAGAACGATATAGGGGCTCTAGACATAACTACGATAGGCCTGGTACCGACTTCCTCTGGGAATATCCCATCTTCCTGTATAAGTATTTTTGATTCGGTTGGGCTTGGGCTCCAGGGATATTCAGGGTTATTTTGGAACATCCACTGCAAGCACGATATCCCCACCATTTTCGGAAAAGATACCATATTCCGGTGTGTTTGTTTTACATACTCTATACTCTCTTGTCGCATTAATCAAACCCCCTAAGTTTTACAGTTACTCCGGAATCCCCGAGTTCTTTTGCTATCGCAAGCACTTCTTTCTTCGTATATCTCTCATCCCCGACTTTGTCTGGGAGAAGCATCGGGCTAGCGTTATCCACCAAGTTCTGTAGATAATATGTAGCACCGCCTGACATAAATCTAGCTACTAAAACTGCATCCTCTAGATTGAATCCGCCCTTCCACACGGTAGTTCTAAACTCATAGTCACACCTACCGTTATTATTTAAAAATACCATACTCTCGAGTATTCTCCTCCAAGCAGTTACATCCGGGGAGAACATACTATACTTATCAAAAGATGTTTTCACATCCATGGCGATATAGTCCACCCCATCCATAAGTTTTAGCAGGACTCCTGGGTTTATCCCGGAAGTATCTACTTTGATAGCTAACGGATACCTATCCCTGAGCTCCCTAATAAACGGTATTAACCCTGAATGTAGGGTAGGCTCTCCACCAGATATAACGATAGCCTCTACAAAATCTTTTCTAGAATCCAGCACAGAGTAGATATCATCTTTTGTTAGGAATGTCATATCTTTTTCCATACATGGATCTACGAGAGCACTATTGAAACAGTAAGGGCACCTCATGGGGCACCCATAAGTATACATCACAAACGAAAGTTTTCCAGGGTAGTCTACAGTAGAAACTCCCTGATATCCTGCTATTTTAATCATATGAATACATTCCCCCCACTTATCATCTTCATCCTTAACTCCGTTGCCTGGGACATTGCTTTGTCAATACCTGTTTTCATAAAGTATTTCCCCGGAGAACCCGGATGATGCCACTTACCCCTGGACAACGCTTCGAAGGTAACCTTCCTATAGATCGTTTTAGGAGGACCGCCAAATGTGTTGAATATTTTAATCGGGACGGTCTTCCCAAGTAGATACCACATAGCATGGGGCTTAACCCCGAACTCCTGCGCTGTCGCGTATTGTTTATCTGAATAGATAATGATATATTCGCCAACAACATACCCGTTTATAGAGTTCATAAGTGCTCCCGTAGGGTGTTTAAATATCCCCGAAGCCATTACTTTTTTTATCTCTTCGATACACTTAAACAGCAGTAGCTGCTTATATCTATCATCTGATAACTCTTTATTCTGATATGGTAGTTGTGTTTTAGGTTCTATTACTACTCGCATTGCTCCCCCAGTTTATAGTGGAACATGCGTCCTGTAGATTTCAGGTTTAAGGGCTGGGATATCTAAATCATACATATAAATCAAGTCGCTAATTGACGGGTATCTCCGAACCTGCAATAGTTGGGAGACCATTAAGTCCAGCCGCCTATTCACTCGGATGTTTATAATTTCATATCTATGATTCATAGAATCCACTAACGTGTCCCCCACCTTAACTACAGGATAGTTCATTAGCTTTATCATCTCGTCACCCGGTTCTGTCACAAAATACTGCATTATAGATTTCTTAACAAACGGGGACCTTTTACCTCTTGTTATAACTGGGGTGTAAAACCCGCCATGGAAGCTAGTCCCATAACAGGCTCTACAGTCATCCTCGCTAGAGTGCCCTCGTATCATGTCGCGACACTCGCAAGGGACACCCCAGTCCCTTTTCTGGAGAACATATAATTTGGAACCAAACAACCTTCGATAGCCGATAGACGACGCGCGTTGTATCATACCATATAGAAGGTCTTGCTGTCCGTCCGTATGTTCTATGCACAGCTTGGGGGACTGGTCGATTACCTCATCATCCCTAACCAGTTTGATGATGTAGTAAAATACTCTTTGATATGAAACATTGTTCATACCCTCGTCTAGGTAAGCTGCGGGCCCAGTATCAAGGCTAACTTTCAAATCGTAGGGACCTGCTTCACCACTACTCCTGTATATTTCAACAGTGTCCATGGTTAAGAGCTCAATATCTCGGATACTCCATTCTAAATAAATCGAGTACGGCCCAGTTGGAAGCATTCTCCCTATGATCATACTAGTGACCCCATAAACCCCAGTGCATTCTTTTTGGCCTTAAGATTCCTCTGTCTCCTTTCCCACAAAGTAGAAAAGTACTGCAGAGATTCTGAATAGGCCCTGTCTTTATTCCCATCGTAGTCAAGAGACTCACCTGCGTCGTTATACGCAATCGAGTTCCTCTTGGCTACTAGCTTAGCGGTTTCATGAAGCTTTGTACATACTCCGAAAAATAAAGCAAAAAACGGAATGGTTTCTTCCGTATCAGAACTCTGGGGGGCATATAATGTGTTGAACTCGTCAACTGCTTCATCAATCGCATCCTGCATAGTTACTTCTGAAAACTCAACTGCGTTTAGGATCGCGTTTGCTTCCTCTGTGTCCTTCATCCTTTTTCTTATTTTTTCTAATATACTCATCTTTTAGCTTCTCCGCTACTTTTGTTATTTCGTCTGACGTCTGAAAATTAGATGAGACGATTTTCTTCATCTATTTTTTTCTGTTTCTTTTTTTCTTAACTTCAGGCACGTCTTCCTTAACATCTTCTTTAACTGCAGGCTCTTCTTTAATGCTTGCTTCCATAGCCGCGAGTATGTCTGCTTCGAGTGGGTCTGGTTCTACGACCGCCTCTACATCAGGTACCGCAGGTACTACGGGCGCAGCTACTTTAGGTGCTTCTTTCAATGGTTCTGGGACGGTAGCAACAGGCATTGTAGCTTCAAGAATCTGGATGTATTTGCCTAATAGCCGTTTGTTTGAGGGTCGTAACATAATATCAGCGTCGACTAACTTCTCCTCTAGACCCTTAACTACCGGGCCACCATCTAATACTAGGGTCGCCTCTGACTTATTCTTTACTATAACTTTTTTCATACTAATCCTCCATGGAATTTTAATAATATGATTATATCACATATACGACAAAAATACAAGAAAAAAGCACGAGAGCCAAACCCTCGTGCTTTTTATATATCGCGTTGCGCGAACAGTTTCTATGTGAAGCTAAGTCTTGCAACACCTTTAATGTTAGCAAGTCCAACAGCTACATCACAAAAACCCTTCATTTGCATTTTGTTTTCGAAAGGTATTTCTTTCGTTCTGATTGTCATTGGAGTTACATTAAACATATCACCAACATAATCAGATGAAGCCATACACCATACAACATTATCGACGGTAAGTGGAGAAGCAACAGATGTTACTTTCTTAAGACCAGCGATAGTTTCAAAGTACTTGTCACCCTGTCTAAAAGTTTCTCCAGCGTGATCACCTATATCTGTACCAGTGAGAAGGAATGTATCCCTTGCTCTTGTGGTTGATGTAGCGAGTACACTGGCCAACAGTTTGTTGGCTTCCATAGCGTCAATCAAAGCTTTCCAGTCCGCTCTTGTAGCATTAGCATTTGCAGAAACTACGTTGTTTGCAGTAACTTTACCAATAGCATCCAAGAATAACTGAAGAACAATTGCATCGAGTCTGTCGTTGAAAGCATATACGAAGTCATTCTCAAGCTCCGTAATAAGCTCTGTGTCAGAATGGATATCTAACTTGTCCAAGTCGAATTCATAGACGTCAGTCCAGATTCTCATGATTGGAAAGTAAGCATATTCTCTTCTTTCTCTGCGGACTCTACTATTTCTAGTGAAAGAGCCTTGTTCTGCGGTGGCGTATTTTGCTAGTTTTGTTCTTACGAACAATTCTATGTTGTTTTCGAGCATCCCTTTAAAGAGCTGATTAGCATCATCAACAAGTTCATCTTGTTCTCTGACTTCTCTACTCTTAAGAGTAATATCGTCCCGGACCCTAAAAAGCTGTTTGGCAACAGATTCTTCTCTAATACGTAGTTTTACGTAATCAGAAATCTGAGCTTCGGCTTCTTTGATATTTCCATCAATAAGTGTTTCGCGAAAAACACCAGCAACTTTAACTTTTTCTTCTCGTGTTATATTCATCGATTATGCCTCCGCTGGCAATGTAATGCCGTTCTCAATACATTGGATTTCCATCGGTGCATCCTGCGATGCTGGGAGTACCTGTGCATACCCAAATATCTTCTGTTCGAAAGTAGCGAGGTCCCATTTACCACTTACTAATGTGAGAGCACTTCCTATTGCGTACGTTTTTGCTGCGTTATACACAGTAGTACGAATATTAAGGTGTCCAAATATTTCAATAACGGCAACACCTGCATTAGGCCAAGTACCTGGTGAGTTTGAATCTTCCTCATATACCAAATACGTAAACGGGCTCGATGCCGCGGTCGATCCAATTTTAATGCCTTTTCCAGCGGAATCCAACTGAATTGGCTCGCCTTCCAGAAGGCCTGTAACGCCAGTTGCAAGAAGTACATTTCTAACTCTGTATCTTTCGCAGCTGTTTAAAATTTCCATTCTAGGTTCCATTAATCTTCCTCCTCATTAAACTTATCAAATACAGTATAACATATCTGCCACTACTTGTCAATTCAAATTAACCACTATACTTGTCCAGCCAGTCCGCAAACGCTGGACTACTAGTGTTTCCTAGTGAGCTGGCGTCTACAAGTCTAGTGTTTTCCTTGTCCACGTCCATTAAATCGAAAATCCCATTGCCAATACCATCCCTAAAAGAGGCCAGTTTTTCCATTGGCATTTCTATTAGGTTACTCACAAGGTTCCTGTACTGGTGCTCTGGTGCAAGGCCCTTATTGATCATCTCATTAGCAACTTCGAGAGCGATCTTAGTGGTGTCTTGCACCGGGGGAATGTCCAGTGAAATACTATCTGCCTTGGAAGACGTTTTTATAATACTCCTAATCTCTGATTTAGCGGCCTCTTGCTTCATGAGTCCGGCTACTTTTAGAAGTTCTTCTCGTATATTCATAACTACCTCCCGTAGTAAGGTAACTTTACAACTTTTTGTAGATCTCCAGCATATCCCCGCATCGGTTTGCGCTTGGTAATCCAATCTAGAAGTTTATAGCTAGTTCCGGCCGCAAGCAGTGCCCCGCCAGGTCCTTTATACTTCCATGGTATGTTCTTTAGTTTCTTCGAAAGAGCTGTGAAAAATCGCTTGGTCCATCCGGGTGCTTTCGGCGGGTCCGCTTGGAAATTTCTAGCCGGATTCGGGTCCATCCTTGTGACAGTCTTATCCGCTACAAATGGCTTGCGTTCTCTGAACCACTTCTTTGGTTCTGGCTTAACGTTCTCATACCCTTCCCAAAAGTCCATATCATCTCCAAACATAGAGGAGCCATACCCGACTTTTATTTGTTTTCGTGCAAGCTTTACAAGACTTCGTGCTACTCCGAGCTCTATTGATTCACCAACTCTACGTAGCTGCTCATCCTCATACTGGTACGCGATACTTTCTAATGCTTCGGCCAAAGCATTCATGTCCATTCACAACCTCCGATAACCTAAGACAGGGGAGAAGTACACCCTCTCCCCTGTCTATCTAAGTTAGATTTAAAAAAGAATTACATCGCTGCTGGAGCAGGTGCCTGTGCCATTGCTGGCGCTGGAGCCTGTCCGCCCATTCCTGAAGCTTCCTGGAGTACAGCTTGTACTACCGGATAAGCCTGCGCTAATTCTGCTATTTTCTGTTCGTCAAGACCCGCGAGAAGTTCAGCGATTGCCGCTTTAGCTTCTGGGTCATTCAGAGAATTTGGATCACTGAGCAACTGATGAAGAGCATCCATTATAGCTTCTTCTTCACCACCGCCTGGAGCTCCCTGAGCTGCTGGGTCTACTGGCGCTGCTGGAGCTGCTGGAGCTGCTGGAACTGCTGGAGCTGGTGCTCCCATTCCCATAACTGCTTCTGCAAGCTTTGTGATGAGTAAATCTCCGGCCACATCTGCAAACAATTCTGCTGATTGGACGATAGCCTTTGCATTATCTTCTCCACCGTATGCAGCGTATTTAGACTGGTCAGTCTCCTGCGCTGGTTTAGTAGCTGGTTCAGTAACAACTTCAGTAGCAACTTTAACTGCCGCCATTTTTACTAAATTCTCCCGTACCTGTGCGAAAGTTGGTTTAACTTCTGCAGTTTTCGTACGAAGGATATCATGTACATTAACACCCATTGTAGTATTCCTCCTACCGTAAATTTCCTAATTATTGTACCACGCAGTTCAAGTAATTGTCAAGCAGTATTTTATTATAGGTAATATCTGATTGAGCTACCTTTCTGAGCAGTTCCTTGTTCTGGGATCGTATCGCTATACATATCCCCATCTTTATATCGTCGTCCCACATAGCCGCCTTACTGAGGTCTGTGCTATCCCCGGTAGTGCCTATAAGCATATCCTTTGTAACACTAGCACTCTTAAGCTCGTCCTCTATGTTGACATTACTATACTTCCAGCTCTCCGCACTGGCCCGTTTTTCCCACTGTTTGGAAGTTGGGTCTCTTTTGTAACGTTTCTTCACAGTGCTCCAAGCAACCTTCGAGGCGGCCTCTTTGTCACCCCCATAATAACTCAACGCCGTTTTATAGGTCGCTTCGTATGCTGCTTTCCCGTCTGTTGGTAGCCTGCTTATCATAACTCTCCCCTCCTTTTTAACATGCTATAATATCTCTTAGCGTACTGTTCCCGCAATTCCTGTTGGTTCTGCTGCTGTGGTCTAGGTTGGGGTTCTACCTTAATCTCATCTGATGCAGGTGAAACACCTACAACAGCACCTATCCCTGCCCCAGCGAGAAACACCGCTGCTATATTCTTTAGTAACTCCGCTCTCTGCGGGGTTATATTTTCCATCGCTAACTTTGTGAATATGTCATCCCTGTTGTCATCTGTAAGAATTATTTCATCATACGAAGCCATCTTTGCGGCTACTTGGCCAGCGCCGTAACCCGCTACACCCGCTCCCAGTAGAAGGGACGCTTCATTAAGACCGGTCTTCTTTGCTAACCATGGTGATATAGCAAGTAAGAGCGTCATCATCTTTGGGTTATTCCGAACTAATTCCTGGGTAGGTGTGGAAACACCATCCCGATTAACTTTGTAGTCCAGATACGCCTTTGTAGCGTACGCTACCGCTGGTGGTATCAATACTTTAGATGCAATACCAGCTGTTTTACCTGTCATGTTGTTAAACATTTGAAGACTTACAGCAGCGGGCATGCCTGTCATAATATCCGTATATGTAGCCAACTCAGCTGAGTTGTCATATACTCCAGTATATGGCGTTGTTGCTATATTCGTACCCTGATTAATAACGCGTGCCCCGACAAGAAATGCCAGTACCCGCCTCATTTTAGCAATGTCAAAATAGTCCAGAACTCTACGTAATATTGGGAGCCCTATAACTGATGCACTTTTAACAGCGATATCTGACATCTGGCCTCCCAGCATAAAGTACAAGTTATTCAGTGTGTCCTGTATAGGAGTATGTTCCATAGCATTCTTAACCATTACTTCTTTAGGTGATTTCTTAACCACGACAATCCTTAGTACTCTCGGAGATGCTGACGTCCTATCTTTCACAAAGTCTTTTATGCCGTCTAACTCCGGAACGGACTTCACTACCTTAGAGATCATATCTTTAAACGCTGCAAACTCATCCGTTGGAACACTGTCCACGATGTGTGGCGAGAATGTTTCAGGAGTATCTATGCCAAACATCTTACTTATCATACGGCAAAACTCATTTGGCTTAGGCTTCATACCCATAAGCATCATACCATGAAGTAACGACTCCGGAGACACTCTTTCCATTAACGATTCTACTGGAATATCCACACTATTATCCATAGCGCTGTTTACTAGTAATGCTCCTGGTAGCCACTCTTTGACGTCGTTTGTTACGATTGTCTGGGATGGCACTCTCTTGCTAATAGACGACATCTTCATATCAGGAATATACGCCATAGAAGCTACCTTCTTAACACTCCAGGCCGTGCAATCCGCTGGAACATCTACTATGGAAAGATCAAAGAATATAGGTCGTATATTATCCATCATAGCTTTAGTTCCATCAGGATAAATATGATTTCTCCTAAGTCTTATATGGTCACATCGTCTTTTTCCGTTGTCCGATCTATGCCCGCAAACTGTGCATACATCATACGCTATCTTACACCCCATAGACACTTGTGGGAATATTCCCTTGTCCATGTTTCTAAGCGTTTTGTCATTCTCTGGTTTGTCGTGATCAAGTGTGTATATTACCTCGACCCGACCCATCTGCTCATTGTACGCCACCATAACAACTCTCCCAAAGTAAGGGCTAGTGTCGGTATGCTTATGCCTGCGGAACATTTTGTTACCCATAAAAGTTTTAAAGCCATACTTGGCCTTGGGGTCTGCCGGGTATAGTTCATCCCACCCGAAGTAATCCGCATTGAGGTTGGAACCCCAGAACTCCCCACAACCCATAGCTATTGCTAGGACATAGCTCTTGGTATCCTCGGGCTGTAGGTTCTCGATGAACTCCACAATTTCAGGATGTATCTCGGCACTCTCAGATAAAACAGCCGCAGCTACTTTAACATTCGGGTCGATCAGGTAATTAGCGGGTCGGCCGTCAGGAAGCACACTCGCCCATTGAACATATTTAGTTAACATCGTATAACACTACCTTATGTACATATTTAGTCGCACCTAGCAACGCATTCTCTTTTACTACCCGGTATGGAGAATATACCTTAGTTCTTAGGATATCCTCTATGATTACATTCTTGTCGTTAGTCTGGACTTTATGCCCCTTCTTATCCCTGACAAAATGAGGTCTTGAAAGGACATTCTTTAGAATGTTGTGGATAAGTAGCGTATTTGAGGATACCAGGACAACTCCCTGAACTACCCCTACCATAGCTACCGGTTTTGTTTTTTTGTATATTGTAAACATAGTATGTCTCCTTACCTCGATAGTACGTTAATGCTAGTCATCATTCCAAGAGCATCCAATATCGGTTTGTTTGCCGTCTGGTTCATCTTGCCCTTATCGGACTCAATCTTAGTCAGGCTCTGTACCATCTGAGGTCCCATTCCACCGTAGTAATGTGCAGACTTTACTGCCTGCGACAATGCAGATAGATCCTGTGCCAAAGACGGCGAGTGTATCACAACGCTCTTAACTAAATCAAAAAGAATCTGCCGTGGTATGTCATTCAAACTAGGATCAAAGTTTAGTAGGTTCATAGACAGTTCCAGAACGTCATCGTTCGAAGCACCTGCAGACGAACCACCCGTGATAGACCCTATTACTGATGGTGCCATCGTTAACCCGAGACCAACGCCAAGATTAGTAAGTATACTCTTGAGTCCGGCAGTCTTCTTAATGAAATCTTCCTCACTTAGGATATGCCCCATTTTCTCGTACTTTGGCTCTGACCTGTAGCTATTTCCGTCCTCGTGTGTTTGATATCTGCTATATAATTCGGGATATTTCTCTTCTGCAAAGTTTCGTCTAGAACTATTGGAAACGTAATCATACAATTTTTTACCGAGGTACATGGTACCCAGTGCAATCCCGCTCCCAACAAGTAACTTTTTATTTTTAGACAATTCTGTATCTGCCAACTCTTTGGTATGCATCTTGAGGTCTGTGAATAACTTTTCGTTATTGCCATTAGACTTATATATCATTTTACCAATGTCACCCACATGGGTTCCTTCTGGCATAACCTTAGTAATATTAGCCGCATCTCTAGCTACGACGCTAGGGTCGATGGGTTGCGCATTTAGAACTCTATCAAGATATTTGTATAGCGCCTTCTGGTCTCCACCCTCATGGTTAATGTTATACTTAGAAGCTCCGTAGAGCTCCCCGGCATCCAGGGTCGGGTATACACGCTTCAAGTTTGGGACCACTTCTGGAGAAACCTCTGCATTAGACAATCGGGCCATCCCCCGTATAAAGTCATCTTCCTCTACTGCGCGGCTAGTTTGCATCTCTTGTACTATTTGGCTAACCGATAAATCTGGAAACATGCGCTGGTATTGGCTTACCTGCGAACGTATCCCGTCTTCCATTTCTGCTGCTGTCTTCTTAACCATGTTTCCTCCGGCACTGCTCTTTTTTATTTTAAAATTATTTGTTAACTTTGATATAGTCGGGGTTAATCTACTGGGGGTTCTAGAAGAGAACAGGGACGGCTTAACGCCCGCACTCAAACCCACATTCACTAAGCTGAATAGTCCATCAGCTGCAAAATCAAAAACCCCGAGTGAATTCCGGAGTTTGAAAGTACTTGGTTTTTTTAACCAATTCAGAACCTTCTCCCCCATGCCCTTAGTTCTGAAGCTATCCTTAATGCTGTCAAGGTACGCGGCAGACATGGGTAGGGTTTTACTGATTCCAAAATCGTAGATAGCTGACTTTGTGATGTTAGCCATAAAAATGGTCCCTCAAAATAGATAACTCGTGAGATAATTTGAGTGAGTCGGCGAGACCTTGTATGCACTCTGCATCCGAGTCATCCTCGATAAACACTATGTTAGCCACTTTAGTAGTTATAGTACTGGCGCTCTTATCCAACGCTTCTATTAATATGTGATCTTTAATCATTTCCGGCAGAGCACTACCTACCTTTGTAAGATACTCCTCGGCGTTATCAATCCCAACTTCCTTGGCGATATTTGATATAATATCAATAACCGATGCAGTCTTATCTCCGAGATCCATTCGTACTTTAGCTATCTTAACCGATAACTGATCATACGTTGGTATATCCTCCCGGGTATTTTTAATCGATGCGGTCTTCTTCTCTACCTTATCACTATCTTTTGTAGTGTCGGATACCCGTCGGCTCAAAGGAGAAAGGTTTCCTTCAAGAGAATCCACTGCCACTTTTACTTTGGTTGGGTCCGCTACGGGAAATGCTGTGTACCGATCCTGAACTTTAACCGCAACCTTATTTACCAAATGATTAGCAACCTCACATACCCTATCAATCTTGTCGGAGTTCATGCAGGAATCCTTAGCTATCTTAGTTATGGTGTAGTTCATCTCAACACCATCGTTGAGATATTTAGACGCCGCATGCTCCGCGTGCTTCATTATATCTGTAGGTACTTTCATATTTTTACTCCTGGACTACTTTTTCATATCATAACATATTACAATTCTGTTGTCAATTCTATCAGGTAAAAGAAAGGGGTGGGCCCCTCTCTCTATATTATAACGCCCCACCTCTTTTTTAGAATGTATATATTATACATCCTAGCTCTCCGTAGTACAGGGTACTCTAGTTTGGTTAGAACAAAGTACCCATGGCACTGACTCAGAAGTCTGGCACTAGTAGATAGCTTCTTAAGATAGTTAGCCGACGAAACTACTACATAACCCGTCCCACTATCAGAAAGCAGGTTTAGTATGTTTTGTATTCCATCGGGGTGGTGCTTACGCATTATGCAGCCAAGATAGTCCAGGCTTACTACCGCACTCTGGTTTTTTCTCCCACACGGAATACCACTACAAACAAGACTTGAATCATGTATCCGTCCGCTAGCATACAAATATCCCACAGCCGGATTCTCCCAATTTTTTTCTCGGTTCATAAATCCCTCCTTGGTCATTTATACCAAAATTGTAACAATTGTTACAAAACTATGTGCGATCATAAACAAAACAGGACAAAAATACCCAAACAGGACAAAATGACATGACAAAAATATGACGTTTTTGACAGGGGTCTAGACTAGTCATAGACGGGGATATCAGACTTCTATCAAAACTAGACATGACATTTTGAAAACAAAATGTCTCGCGCTTCCGACCAGTCGTACCAAGGCATTTACTCTCAGACATGACAAAAATGTAGAAAAAAAAATGTACCCCCTTAGGGAAACCATAAAAAAAAATGAAACACTAATTAATAATTTTTTTCAATCCGTACATGAGTAGTTACCATTAATAATTCTGGTATTTTGTCATGTATTCTATTATTATATATATATAAATATAATAGTTATAGTATAGTATAGTAGTAGGTGAGCACTGATTTTTAGACATGACATTTTTGACCCGAAACATGACATTTTTGACCCGAAACATGACATTTATGGGTCAAAACATGACAGAATGATATTTCCTAGTCACCTTCCTATTACTGGGTTAATATATAATATATTATGCAAATTGACAACAAATCTTGAACGTGATAGAATTAGAGAAATCGGTTATGAAGGGGACACAACGTTCATGTATAATATAAAAAGTGCCAAGGAATTTAACGATAGACTCGCTGAGGTATTTGAGAAATACAAGGAAGCAGCGTTCCCAATAACGGACGGTAGCAGATCACTCTCACTAGACAAGCTAAGTATTAATACAAACAACGCGGATGTAATAAACCCTGAAAAATTCAGGAAACTCCTGGAAAGCGATAAGTCCCTGACTGTACCTATTTACGGAACCTTTTCCTTTAGGGTTGGTACTGAGCTAATTGATAAGGCTAAGGTCAAGATTGGGGATATGCCCGTTAGAACAGCTGCTGGCACATATATCGTGGGTGGTACCGAATTCAAGGTAACCAAAATGCTCAGGCTGCGGTCTGGAGTATACACCGAAGTGAAGAAAAACGGGGAGATCGAGGCCAAGTTGAACCTCCAAAAAGGACACAACCTAACAATGTCTCTTGACCCTGTAAAGAAGATATTCACTGTTGTACTTAAAGGCAGAAAATATCCGGTGTACTCGATACTTACACACCTGGATATACCTGATTCTGATATGCGAGAAGCATGGGGGCCAGAACTTTTTGAAGCGAACTCTTCTAGGGGTAGCAAGCATGAGTCTGACTTTTTAAACTTTGCAACAAACTATACATACAAAGCATACAAAGATATAGACGCCGCCGAGGGAGCTGTGGAGGACAGGTTTAACGACACAGTCCTCGACAAAAAAACAACTGAGAAAACTCTCGGAACATCCTTCGAAAAGATGGATGCCAAAACCCTGTTAGCTACGTCATCAAGGATACTCGAGGTTTTCAAGGACAACGGGAAACAGGATAACAAGGATGACTCGTATTTTGCAAAGGCAGTTGATGAGGTAGCCATGTTATCGGACGATTATATACTAAATCCACGCAAGGTCAAGAGTAGCCAGGGTGCGTTAAAAGTTCGTATGAGAACTCGTAAAACTATTAAAGAGATTGTCCCAACTAACTACCTTAATGGGAATATAACACCGCTATTTAACCAGTCGTCGCTTGCAGCCCCTATAGATTTTGTAAATCCGCTAAATTTTATAGATGAGGATATACACTACACCAGGAAAGGTGAGGGTGGTATTGAGTCAGACCATGCTATAACCGAAAAAGCCATGATGGTTTACGGCTCTTCTGCAGGGGTACTGGATCCACTCCATACACCGGATGACGCTGCTGGTATTTCTGTCAAACTTCCTGTTGGAACTATGCAGAAGGGCGATGCGTTTTCTAAGAAATTATATAATCCAAAAACAGGCCAGGAAGAGAGTGTATCTAATGATGACATGTACAAGTACACGATCGCATTTGCAGGCCAATATGACTACAATAAGAAACAATGGCGTGATGACGAGGTATATGCCGTTAGTAAGGGGAGTGAGGATAAAGTTCCTTCTAGCGAGGTGGATTATATATTCAGGTATGCTACTGAGCTATACTCACCATCAACAAACCTAACTCCGTTTTTAAGCAGTAATATGGGTAACAGGGTTAATATGTCCGCCAAGATGGCAGGGCAGACATTACTACTAAAGAACCCAGAAGCCCCCCTTATACAGACACTTGATGACAGAACAGGAACCTCCTTCGAGAAGATTATGGCACGGGATTCTGTCCCTACCGCACAAGGAGCTGGGAAGGTTACTTCGGTTGGAAAGAAGAGCATGACCGTCGAGTATGAGAATGGTGAAACGGAGAAACTACCCTTCTACCAGAATTACAAGATAGGGGATAGTTCTTACGTTACTACAGAAGCATCTGTATCAGAAGGTAGCACCGTTAAGAAAGGCGATAAACTTATGAGGTCAAACTATGAAAAAGACGATACACTGGCTCTTGGCGTTAATCTTAATGTGGCTTATATGCCGTATCATTCTATGAATTCAGAGGATGCTATCGTGCTGTTTGAATCTGGTGCCAAGAAGATGACGTCAGAGCATATGTACAAGATGGAGATTTCAAAAAAGGGAGCTCACTTCGATTTCACACGTTTTAAGAACGTTGCGATGGGTAAGTTATCCTCCCTGGAGACAAGTAACTTGGATCAGGATGGTATTGTTAAGAAAGGGTCGAAGGTTCACGACGGAAGTGTGATCGCCGCATACCTTGTAGAAAAGTCGTTGTCCGAGGAAGACAAGCTTTTGGCAAAAGTGCATTCTACATTGTCTAGTCCTTTCAGGGAAAAGATAGTTAGATGGGAGCATGGAGCTTCCGGTGAAGTTATATCAGTACGCGATACTGGTAAGGCTATTTTCATAGAGGTAAAAACATCCGAGCAAGCAAAGAAGGGTGATAAGGTTTCCGGACGATACGGTAACAAGGGTATAATTTCTGCAGTATTCCCAGATGAGAAAGCCCCGACGGCTCCTAATGGTGAGAAGATAGGGTTGATCATGTCACCTCTACCAGTACAGAAGAGATTGAACGTTGGACAGGAGCACGAAGTTGTTCTCGGCAGGGTTGCGGATGCGCAAGGTGCGCCTATAATGGTTCCAGGGTTTAGCGATGAAAGTTATTATACTTCGGTTAAAAAAAAAGCTGATGAACTAGGAATAAAGCCCAATGAGAAACTCATGGTAGAGGGGGAAGAGACTACCGACAAGGTTCTTTGGGGAAAGCAATATATTTATAAACTAAAATACAAAGAGGATAAGGGGTTCTCTGCTAGAAGTTATTATGGGCCGACAGGATTCGATAAGACTCCTACTGCTGGTGGTAAGTCTGGGGGGAAGACCGTAGGGATGTTGCCGATGTATTCTCTAATGGCACACGGTGCTAAGGCCAACCTCCGAGACATAGCCATATATAAATCACAGGACAACCCTGAATTTTGGAGATCGTATATCACAGGATCACAACTACCTACACCGAGCCCAACTTTTTCATACCATATGTTTATGGACTATTTAAAGGGCGCCGGGATAAAGCCTAAGAAGAGTGGCGATCAGATAAAACTTGTACCACTTACCGACAGGGATATTTTAGGGCAGTCTAAGGGAGAGGTTACTGAGGCAAAAGTGGTAATTGCAAAAACATTGCTACCGGAAAAAAACGGGTTATTTGATATTAAGATAACTGGCGGCACCGACGGAGAGAATTGGTCACACATAGCACTTACACGTAAGATACCTAACCCAGTATTTGAGCCAGCTATTAAGAATATATTGGATATAACCCAAACGCAGTACGACGACTTAGTAGCGGGCAGAACTGAGGTTGATGGTAAAAAATTTGGGGACGCTATGCAGGCCATGCTATCCAAAATATCTCCGGAGGAGGAGCTTGCTAACCTAAAAAAAGAAGCGGCTACTGCAGAAGGTAGTGCGCTGAATAAATTGAACAAGAAGATGAGGTTTCTCAAGAACATGATAGACGGGAAACTCACAGCTAGATCATTCTTTTTACACAATGTGCCGGTTGTACCACCTAAGATTAGGCCCGTGTATCCAGATGATACTGGGAATTTAATTAACTCACCTTTAAATGATCTATATAAAGATTTAATACTATTAAATAATGCATCGAAAAGTAAGTTTGTTCCTCAGCGTGAGCAGGAAAATATAGCTAAGGATATCTACGATCAAACTAAGAGGCTTATGGGATACGCGACTGCCTCAGATAAAGCTAGACTCAACCCAAAGAAAGCTAACCAGAAAGGACTTGTAGAACTAATCGCAGGGGACAGCCCAAAAGAGGGATACTTCCAAAAGAAGATGGTCAAGAAAAGACAGAACCTAACTGGTGCTGGCGTGGTATCGATTGACACTAAGATGGATATAGATGAGATAGGTATTCCGGAAGAGATGGCATATAAGATGTTCGAACCAATGATCAAAAGAAAGATGCTATCTGCAGGTATGACTCCGTTCGAGGCTATGGCTGAAGTGGATAACAAGACCCCGGTAGCAGCCAGGATTCTGGGAAAGGTTATGGACGAAAAACATGTTATAGTTAATAGAGCCCCGACGTTACACAAGTATGGGGTTATGGCATTTAAGCCTAAGCTGGTACAGGGAAAATCTATACGTGTACCTTTGATGGTTGTTAAAGGGTTTAACATGGACTTCGACGGTGACAAGGTACTGGTACATACTCCCGTAACTGCTAAGGCTGAGGCCGAGGCGCACCTCATGCTTCCAAGTAATAACGTAATTCACCCAACTAAGGGGGAGGTTATGAACATGCCTAGCTGGGACGACCTAACAGGGCTGTATGCTATGACTAAGGATGGTAAGAGTACTGACAAGAAATATAAAACGACTACGGATGCTCTCGAAGCATACCTTGCCGGCGATATTTCCGAAAATGATATGATAAAAGTTAAACGCAAAATGACTAATATAGGACGTATCATGGTGAATAACGCGCTCCCAGATGGTGTTGATATTAACGAAGCAGTTACTGACGGATCATTGTCCGCTGCTGTAAAGAGCGTGGTGAAGAATACTCCCGACCAAATAGGGAAGGTTCTAAAAGACGTCAAACTAATTGGAGATACGTATGCAACAAGACGTGGCATGTCTTTGAATTACGATGATTTAGCACCAATAAAAGAAGTCGACGACCTTATAAAGACGGTTACTGGCGTAGAGAACGCTGCTGAGATCCAAGGTAAGATACAAGACGTTATCAAAGATAGAATGAAAGACACATATTACGACTATGTAGACGCGTCGGGGGCAAAAGGACAGTGGGCACCGGTTACACAGATAATCGGTTCACCTATTATGTTCCAGGGTCCTGGTGGATCCGTTCCTCCGATAATATCAAAGGATTCATACGCATCGGGACTCAGCCCATCTGCCTTTTGGGGTATGGGTTATGCTGCCAGGATGGGTGGTGTGTCCAAAGCTAAGTCGGTTGTAGAGCCGGGTGCATTCAGTAAAGAGATACTCGCTGCTTCGTCTGGAATAACTATTACAACCGAGGACTGTAAAACATCAGAAGGTAAAATGTTCCCTGTATCATCACCAGAGGTGCTTAATAGATTTGCAGTACGTAACATCCGGGTGGGTGGTAAGGTTATTCACCCAAAAGATCAGCACCTTGACGCTAACGCAATTAAAAACTTAAAGAATCATGGTATTAGGGAAGTATACGCACGATCTCCTCTTAAGTGCAAAGCTATAAAGGGTATCTGCAGAAGATGCCATGGCTATCTGGCAAACGGGATTCTTCCTGGAAAAGGTGATAACGTAGGAACGTTGGCAGCCCAGACATTAGGAGAGCCTCTTGTTCAAATGGCTATGAGGGTGTTCCATACTGGTTCTACAGTAGGATCAAGTGTTGGGGCTATCGGGTCTTTAGACAGAATAAGGCAGATAACCCAACTACCTAAGAAGATTAAAGATAGAGCTATCCTAGCCCCTAAGGATGGGTTTGTTACGGATATTAATGAATCATCTATAGGCGGCTGGGACGTCAATATAGGAACTAAAAAATTATATGTGCCAGCGGCCGTAGGTCTTAAAGTAAAAAAGGGGGACATGATACATGCTGGGGATTCTGTTAGCTATGGAAATATACATCCAATGGATATTAAGGACATTAAAGGTGCAGACGCGGCGCTAGATTTTATAGCTGATGAGTTAACAAGTCTGTACCAATCTGCAGGAGTTGGGATTAAGAGATCTACTGCAGAAGTAGTTACGAGGTCAATGGGTAAATTTTCCAGGGTGACAGATGCAGGAACATCATCATCAGTAGTTCCTGGAGACATAGTTGACACATCGTTTGTAAACCATTATAATGAGAACTCAGTTAAAGAAATGGATGTAGAATTTTCTGTTGGGAAACGTCTGGCTGAAAGTGTGTCAGGATTTCCTATCAGGTCAATGATAGATGATAAGATGATGGAAGCTCTTCTAAACGAGGGTGTGGAAACAGTTAGAGTGTTTACAACTCCGATAAAGGCCGACAAGGTTATAATTGGAACTAACAGGTCTCCACTTATGAACCAGGACTGGTTACAGCGTCTTGGGTACAGAGAGCTCAAAGGATCGTTACAGAAGGGAGTAGCGTTTGGAGATAGTACTCACATAGCTGGACCAGAATCATCTATGTTTACTAGATATGTTTACGGCCCGTCCGTTATAGAATAAATTTGGAGGAATCATGGGACTATATTATTCAGAAGATAGAAAGCCAGCACCAGCTATGAACTATAAGGTACCGGCGGTACTTATTGCTGTAGGTTCTGCTATAGCTTTGATGGGTGCAGGCGCAAGGCACAAGTTAAAAAAACTTATGCCAGAGCTTAAGAAACGAAGAGAAGACCTTGCAGACATAGGGGCTGAGTTCCTTGAGGCAACATCACGTAATGCAGATGCTCAGAAGATATTTCAAAATGGTCCTGAGGTTATGGCCGATCTTGCTAGCAGGACAGATAAGGCACTCAGAGCGGAGGGTATATTTAAGCAGAATGTGGCTGACATAGAGGATCTGAAAAGTAAAATAATGGCACTTAAGCAGGACGCCGAGCGCCTTCCAACAGAGTCCTATTCACGAGCACGGAGTATGATAAAAGATCTTTCTGACCAAGTTCATGCTAAACAGAATGATATGGCAGATTCGGCCATAAACCTGAAAGCAGCTAGGGGACACCTCGACGATTTACAGGGCACGATGGCCAGAAAGCCCGATTATATGGGGCATGTTAATAAAACTAAAACAGATATGATCAATACACTGAATGAATTTAAACGTAAGGGTTCCGAGCTACAGGAGCTAAGTGACGTCGGAGAATACACATACGATAGAGCAAGATTTAGCGGATTAGTTGGGGGCGGTATGCTGGCCTCTGGGACTATTCTTGGGTCTAGAATGTACTCAGAAGAGCAGAATAACAAGAACTACAAATTAGCTGAGGACACAACAATCAACCAAGCCATGAGGATTATACTTGCAGGAGTAGGGACAACCATTGCTGCTGGGGGGGCTATCTATGCTTATTTAAAAGGTAGGAAGATCAAGGGGTTAGAGAAAGTTCTTAAGGATGGCGCTGCTAGGTACAAAGGCCTCGATGACCAGGTAGTTAAAACTAGGAATATGTGGAAATCAGAACAATGGAAGGCGGAAAAGCTTAATAATAGTAGGGTTAAGGCCAACGACGCTTTTGATAGTGCTAAAAATACCATGCGCAACCTTTCCGACACAACACCTTCGATGGAACAAGGTGTTGCCCACAAGAACCTTGGGACTGCCAGTGATAATGCAGTTGCCGCGCGAAAGGCGATTAAAAGCCACGCTGACGGTGATCTTTCGAGTTCCCGGAAGAACTATATCGACGCAACCGACGAACACTTGCCGGCATTTACTGACCGTGACCGCACTGAGGAGTTGCTGGAGAAAGCTCGGGGTGGCATGGGGTACCCAGCCGCTGCAATAGTAGGCGGTGCGGGGATAGCTGGCTCGGGAGGTTTCTTCCCGGATACTTACGAAGAGATAGAAAAGAAGAAAAACAAAATGAGAGTAGATCAGCTATTCTCACAACCATTAAACTTAACTAACGCTAGCGTAAGACCGATGGTCCGGCGCCGAGTTAGATTTTAAAAAAAAAGGAAGGTATGTATTATGACTAGTAAGATTAAGAAGGCAGAATGGGTTGTTGGGGATTATGCAGCAGCGGGACTTGGCGTAGCGGCTATGGCATCACCGCTATTGGTTGCTGGCAGGTACAGCGCATTGCAGAAGTATTTAAAGAAAACCATCCGAATGACGTCTCATAATTTAAGCGGGTTAGGAGATGAGGGCAACAGTCTTAAGAAAATGATAAGTGGCGTAGAGAATCGACGAGCAACTATGCACACAGCGGCGGAAGGCGCAGCTATGAAAAGTATGGGTTTGAGCCCAACCACAAAGACTATAATCGATCCGAATAGCAGGCTTGTACACCACGGGTTGGGACGTGAAAGAGAGCGAAAGCTGTATGATAAAACCAAAGGTATCTTGGATAACAATCCAGAAAGTCGGAACGCTGGCGAGGTTGGAAATTATCTCCAGGGACGTCTAGACGTTAATCAAATAAGGCAGGACGACGCCACGAGTTTAATAGGTAAGTCTACTAAGCGACTTGATGATTCAGATGCTTCGTTAGAGATGGACCTGATTAAAACAACCGGAGGACTTACAGGTGCAGCTGCACTTACTAATATTCTGTTCGGCAGTTCCGATGAAAAGAAAACAGCTGAAAGATCTCAGGGAGATAACGATAGATATCGTGATGATAGAACATTCACTGATAGAGCTCTTTCTATGATTATCCCAATAGGTGCTCTTGTGGGTGGAGTTGCGTTTAGAAAGTGGTATGCTAAGCAAGAACCTGCTAGGCTTCAGAAGTTAATGGGTCTTGCTGAAGATGTGGGTACCGCTGATAGAAACTTTAGGAAAGGTACAGGAAAATTGGATGGTTTCTCAAAAACAAGAGCTAGCATAACTAAAAAATTGGATCCTGAGAATCTGACACTTAATAGAGGCGTATATACCGATGCGCTAAAAGCTAATGAGTCCCGAATAGACTCCCAGATATCAAAAAACGAAGCGCTAGGATCTAAATTCACAACTGCCAAAAAAAATCTCGGTACCCAGGCGATTACGAACAAAATAACCGACGTAGCTAGTTACGCACCCGGAACATTCGGCGGGATAATGGCCGCTTCTTCTGGATATGGTGCACTTACGGATCGTAGGTAATACTGATGGTTAATAGCAGATAAGCACAGGAGACAAGCACGGGAATTAAGATAGCAGAGATACTTACCAAAAATACTACCGAGGTAACAATGGGTCCTCCTCCGAAAAGAAATCGGAAGGAGTACCCATTTATCGGTACGGTAAAACGACATGGCATTACTATCCACGTAGAAAATAAGCCCGGTTCGAAAAGACATTGGAAAGGGGGCTTCACCATGATGCGTAATCATTATGGTGAGATTCTCGGAAGCAGGGGTACCGATGGCGACAAGCTTGACGTATACGTCGGACCTGTTGAAGAGCCTAAGGAAGTCTACGTGGTTCATCAGAACTTTCCAAAGACTGGTAAGTACGATGAGGATAAGGTGATGCTTGGGTTCAGCACACCTATCTCCGCCAAGAATGCGTACCTTAAGCATTATGATTCACCTAAATTCTTTGGGTCGATGACTATCATGTCTATCGAAGATTTCAAGAAGAAGTTATTCGGATCGCTTAAGGGTGAGAAGGTTGCGGAGGCCCTTCCCGTGGAAGAGAAGGTAGCCAGCATCCAGACATTCATAGATAAGATGTCGGTAGACGATGCCGGGCGTTATACTAAGTACTCGAACTCTTACGCAAAACAAGTAATGCCAGGAATAACTAAGACAGTAGACGAGACAGTTGCAAGCTCTAGGGGTGACGCATATACACGCCAGAACATATATGATATACTAGGAAGATTAATAAAACGAACGGAAAATACTACACATAAATTACCAGGACATGCAAACCCACATTCACATATACATAAGGTTTCGAGTGTATCTCGGGAGGGGTTAGAGACAACGGCAATTGAGAAGATTGCAGCGCTAACAATTGAATCCCCAACAGCACTAATTACCATGTACAAAAAACTGGTAAAAAAACAGTTCTCAAGAAAGGCGATATTTGACGGTGGTACTATCGAGCCGTCTAATTGGCAAGAACGGATGGCTAACGAGTTGAAATTTTATGCAATGTCAAAGGGGGACACACTTACGCCAGAGATACACTCTAAGGGAAAAGATTGGTTTAAAATGACCAGGGCTCCCGGGATGAGTGTTGCGGACATAATTCAGGGGAAGGAGGAAAAGATGTACGAGCCTGCGATAAAAGGTCTTGAGGATTTGCGAGGGTTCTTAAAAAAGAAACAAATAAGTCACAATGATATTCACGGCGGGAACATATTTATATCCGACAAGGCAAAACCCACCGTAATCGACTGGGAGTCATGGTCTCCAGAATATGACAGGTTTCATTTCGATAGTGATCAAATAGACTCTAATATATCTACGTTAAGAAAGTTAACGAAACAGTCTTCGAAGGATAGCACTGTTATCGAAGGTCTAAACGACGTACTCTCACACAACAAGGTTGCTGCTGAGATAAAAGCTGCTGGAAATATGACACTCCCAATTACCCCTATCGGCAATGCCGGCATTGGTAATATTGGAAACAGCACCGGGAACACTTTCAGAAACATATCTAAGCTCGTGACTGCACCAAAGGAAGGGGCTACGTCTATGAGTGATATGGCCAAAGTACCAATCACACCTGCGACAATAACAACGCCTGGAGCACCCTCTACCATGAATAACAATATCGCCCAGGGCGTGCATGGCATAGGTGCTAATCTTCATAAGATGTCGATGGTTTCAACTCCATCAGGAACAAGTAGTAGTACAAAGAAGATAAAAGGTGTAGTAAAACCAAACACCGATACCAAGGTTCCACTGGAGAAGGTGCCGGAACCGATAACACAGGCTAAGGCATTGAAACCGTTTGCTCCAGGACCTACCTCCGTAACTAAGGATACTTGGAACGCTAAGAATAAGATGGCTTCGGTGTATAAGTTGTTGAGTATGTGTGGTAGACAGTCATGATACCCAATACAACCAAAATAGCCGCGAGTCGATTGTCAAAAGTTGTACGGTTAATGTAATAAGGAGAGTTTACGAAGTTAGACATACAGACATGTCTACGTAATAAAAAAGAGGCCCCCGGGCCTCTTTCTTAGTTTAATCGTATTGTTTTCTCGGTGTTATCTCTGAAAAAAGTCCAACCAGCAACAATAAACAAAGATAGCATAGCACCACACAAAAGATATCTCATGATTCACCTTCCTTATTTTTTATCTATCTTTTTATACCCCAAACAAGGTATATATCTATTCTCAGCTTGTAGGGTATCTTCGAGAAACCCTTTACTTATGTTGGTCATACCTATCAAGCATATTCCACTCTGCATGTTGGCACATTTCCAACATCTCTTAGGCATAACCGTCTTAGTTTCTCCCCAGGACGGACCAATCTTACTATCAGCTATCATAGGCACAACCATTCCTGGAAAGGAACTGGCACCGAAACACATCTCCATCAGCCCAATAACTTCCTCCGCATATTTTGCGTCGTGTAGATCTATTATGCAGGAGTCATGTACCTCATTAATAAGGGAGCATGGTAGATCCTGATCTTCGATCAACTTCGTAATTTTGTTTACGGTCATTATCTTAAGGTCGCTTGCTAGAACTTGTATGGGTGTGTTGATAGCTTTGTTCATGGCACCTTTATGCTTTGGAGAATTCTTGTCAGTAGCCCCCATAAGAACTCTCTTCCTACCCATTGGTGATAGAACGTAACCGTTGTTTTTCGCAAACGCACGGTATTTTTTCATGTACCTATCTACTCCGGGGAATCCTTTGAAATACTTAGTGAGGAGAACTATGCAGTCCTCAACTTCATGCGGTACATCTATCCCTTTTTCAGCACATACTTTCCGTAGATTGTAATGTAGGCCATACTCTGTCATACCATAGAACAAACCGAAGTTGATGACTTTACCGAACTGGCGTAGTGCCTTGGTTATCTCCGACACGGGCAAGTCCAGCATATAAGATGCAGCAAGTTTATGTAGGTCGGGGGAATAGCCAGCATCTGCCATCTGCTGCAAGTACTCGCGAATCATGTTTCTATCACTCGACACAGATGCAAGACATCTAAGCTCGGCCTGGCTAAAGTCGCTCTCTATTATGAGACCGCCTCTGTATCTCGACACCACCATCTTTTTTACCAGGGCAGCAACCGGAGAATCTCCACGCGGGAGGTTCTGAAAGTTTGGGTTACTTGACGCTGTTCTTCCAGACGCTGTTCGGTACAAGGAGTAATTTGTGTGTACAATATAGTCCTTAGTGGACTTTTTTGTTGGGATGGATAGGTAGGTGCTTTTTATCTTCGTGAGAGCTCGCCATTCAAGTACCGCCTCTGCAAAATCACTACCGAGCTTTGTTGAGAAGATATGCAATGACTCTTTATTGAGAGATGGCATTCCCGAATCCGTTTCCTCTACGGGGGAGAAGCCAGACAATTCAAACAACACATGCGCTAGGTCTTTGTTTGACCCTGGGTTGATCCTTGGTTTCTTGCTGCCAACCAGCTTCGCTTCTTTCTGAATACGCATGTAACTACTTTGTATTTTCTTGTCTATGCCGCTACCAGATGCTGGTATAAGCTTCATACCTCTGTTTTGCATCTTGGCGTATGAAACCACCGCTGTTGTAAGAACATCGTTGTAGAACTCCCACGCATGTTGTATTCTTGGTGGGTAGTACCTAGCGTTCATCCGTGTTGCATTTATGTCATGTGCGAGGTACTCCTCGAGTCTAGGCCATGGTATTAATTCATAGCTTGGGTAAAGATGTATATCTGATTCCCAGTCAGGGTAATAGAAATTTCTTCTAGTGTTCTCTTTCAAACCACCATGTCCGGGGAGTTGTCTTTCAAGAAAATCCTCTAACAAAATATCCCTGGCTTTTTCCGGGAAAGGCATGTTGAGTGCTCTATTTAACCATTGCAGATCAAACCCTATGTTTGCCCCCACTACCTCCCTACTTAGTACTGTTGGCAGAATCACGTCATACAGCATTGTCCCTACGTATTCTCTCTGGAAATGCTTGACAGGGAAGATGTATATGTTATCATCTGTCCCTATCCCTATGGCTGTTATTATAGGTTTCTTTATGTCAGCTTTGAACATCTCCTGTTCGAGGTATACTTCTTTATCTGTTATTCCGTACAGGACGTCCTTTAGACCGTTAGTTTCAATATCGAGCGCCACTATCTCTGATGTAAGAATGTCATTCATTACATCAAGGATTATTGGCTCCAGCTCCGAATCGGATGATATCACAGTATATTTTAGTTCTATGGGCTTCATCTTACTAGGGTCTTTTTTAACTACCATATCGGATATCTCGGGGGAGCTCATCAGCATAGCAAGACCAAGCTCCACAATTGCGGGTGTTCCGTTATAATCGTATATTATACCATGATTCTTAAGGTCGCCTCCGATAGTACCTATGAATTGGCTAACAGCTTTTGAGCCGCTAACGATTATTTTCTTGTAATTAAACTTTTCTATGTACTTGTTTATTAGTCTCTTGCAGTGAGACATGGCACCTTGTTTTGGTATCTCCCCTGGATATTTGAGACCGCACATAATATGTGGAATTACCATAGCCCCGGGGTAGAATTTTTTAATGTATCTGTCATATTTGAAACCACCCATTTCGTGGTCCGTCCTAGCGTCTACGATTACCAGAGTATCTGAGCATTTAATCTCCCGCTCTTCGTAAAACCGCACCCTATGGTGCTTGTTGTACGGGCAACCGTTGCAGGCTACAGGAGAAGATTCCTCAATACTCTCAAATAAACTTCGTTGTATCTCCATTTATGGCTCCTAAGTATAATGTTATGCTTTTATACCACCTTAGCCACTAGGCGGTTTAGGAGGTGTACTGGAAGAAAGAGTGTTCTCGGATAAAAGCTGCTCACGGGACTTCCGTACCATCGCATCAGCTAACGTTACCGCCATTCTTTTAAACTCTCCAACGAATATATCATCTTCCCCAAGCCTAAAAAATTCATCCCACAAGGTGCGCTCTGCCTCAGCCGAACTATAGAACTTCTTTCCTTTTACAGCACGTATAACCCGTGGAAGGATGCTTTCACGATAGTGGAAATTAAAAAAATGTATTCCATCGATGGTTGCCAGGGTATGCCGGGGCACGGTGGCCCCAGCATCTTTCGCATTATCGTGCACTTCGACGTACATGGAAATATATTTCACGTACTCCGGAGCACTGATAATCCTGACAACTTCACCATGGTGTCTTGCGTATTTTATGTACCGCATGGTTTCTCCTACTTAAGTATTTCTCTGATTGTCTTTTCAAACTCTTTTGTTTCTGATGCACCGATAAATTCTTTTGTGTACGCCAGCTTAGCTGCGTCCCCAACACTAATGCTGAGTATATTTGCTATTTCATCTTTGTCGGCGTACTTCAGTACAGCTGCTATAGCGGCGGGTTTATCCGTAATAACTCTCTTCTGAGATGTTACATATGTGAGATCCCCGGCGTCAGCTCTTGCATTCAATGCAACTGCTAATCGTGACTTTAATCTGTCAGCCGCGGCCTTATGAACTGTGTAGGCACGGCATAGTGATTCGTAATCTGCTATATCTTCCATTAAACCACAAGCCTCTGCGCAATCCTCAAGAACTGGGCAGTACACACACGTATTAGGATTAGGAGTCTTCGGGAAATCTATCGCATTTTCTATTATTTTATAGTAATTCAGATATTTGCGATGAAAGTCGGGAAGCTGCTCTCTCGAATACGCCTTGCTTGGAGTTACAATGTTTCGCCCAATCAACCATAGCTCTACATCTACATACTGAGCCCATGGGTATTTTGCGAGTGCCATCATAGCATACATCTCAAGTTGGATACCAGAGTCGTAACCGAGTTTCCACGTGACCTTATAATCACGTATTTTAATTCTTTCATCATCAACTTTGGTAACGATATCGATAATCCCCCTACACATAACGGTGTTATCAGCCTTCCCGTTCTCAAGGAAGTACGGGACAACCTCTAGCCTGTGATTAAGCGCTATCCGAAGTTCCTGTCCTACAAGAGAACCAGGTTCTAAATAGCACTTCGAAGCAATAGTATCGTAGAAGTCCTCGGCGTATTCAAAGTCCATTGGCCCATACTGTGTTATTACCTCATTATATATCTTTCGAAGCATTAACATATCCGATCCGATACCTTCAGCAAGCAGATAGGCTACGTATAGTTCAAGAACCTTATGCCACATTCTACCTACCGCAGCAAACATAGAAGATCCTGAGTCTAAACCCAGGACCTTCTTAACAAACCACGCATAGGGGCACCAAAGGAATGTATTCAGTGCCGAAGGAGATAGCGGGTATGCTATCATATGGTTACCTTAGCCACCTTCAAACCATTCTTAAGTGCGTTCTCCGCGCCTTCTATCTTGGAAATGGTAACTGCTTTTTCCGCAACTCCCTTGACAAATGATACTATTGTTTTGAGCTTAGGTTGATCCTCGTATTTAGCTACAAGTGCTAACAGGGCTGCCCGTCTAGTCTCAAGTTCTGCGTCACCGCCTGCGGGGGCTCCTGCTGCACCGGTCGGAGGAGTTACTTCTTCCTTAACAGGAGGAGTTACTTCTTCCTTAACAGGATGAGTTACTTCTTCCTTAACAGGAGGAATTACTTCTTCCTTAACAGGAGGAGTTACTTCTTCCTTAACAGGGGGTGTTTCGACAGGTTTATCGACAGGTTTATCGACAGGTTTATCGACAGGTTTATCGACAGGTTTATCGACGGGTTTGTCAGCAGGTTTTGCTGTTCGTTTTCTTATCTCACCGATAACAGTCTGCAGTTCGTCCACAGTCCAATCCACCGCCGTGCCTTCGAGGCCGTACTGAGCTTTTATCTGCTTAGCTATTTCGATGTTCTTGGCTCCCCAAGCTTGAACTTTTGCACATAGTGTGTCGACAAGGGCAACACTCGGACCTTCTGCGACGGGTTCTTTTGGAGCCTCTTCATTACCAGTCTCAACTTTATCGCCCGTAGTTGCTGGGTCGATAACGGGTTCGCTAGTTGTCGCTGCAACTTCCTTTTTAGCCTCAGGTTCTCCCTTCTTCTCGTCAGCATCTACCGCCCCTTCTTTCTCTGGAAATAGTTTGTCTCCCAAAGCTTTTATAGCCATGGGCTTATCCATCTTAGATGTATTACGGAATCCTTCGCGTGTAGCTAGCTTACGCAACGCTTTTACAGGCATCCCCCCTAGTTCGGCGAGCGACGTTGGGATCGGTGGTATAGCGCTTTCTTTTTCAACGGGTGGGGTATTCTCTCCCTTAAGTGCAGCAAGGTTATCAAGACCTTTCTTCTTAGTGGGGTCTACTATTTCAGAGTCTATAGTTTCGACTTCAACCTCAGGTGCATTATCTATTGGACCTTCCATGGGAGTGCTTGCCGCTTCGTCAGTATCTTCGAGGATATAATCATCCTCATCTGCCTCATTAACAATGTTAATATGAGCTTCCTGAGAACTATCGAGCGAATATTTTGCAATCATATTATCCATGCTTTCTGGATACTTGATGCGCATTACGTTCACAGCCATTTTTGATCTGCATACGCGACCTGTCTTTGGGTCGGGCATTATGGGATGCTCTTTGCCCATGTACATTACGAGGGGGATCCCCCAATACCTGCCCAATTGGCTCTGTACCATATGCAGCTGGTCGAGAAGAGCTGTGTAGCTCATCACACCAGTATCAATCTGGTAGTATCCAATTCTGTCAGAGGCGGGCACTAACACCCGTATGATGGCTTTCTTAGCGCATCCACCATTCTGCTGCTTATAATACTTACAGTCGTAGTACTGGCAGTCAATTTCTTTCCAAGTACCATCCTCCAATTTCCAACGAGCGTCCACCCCGTTTCCCCAGCATCTCTTCTCCCCGTTGCCCTTGTAGAATTTAAGGTGCAGTGAAAGAAGATCTTCCAATGGTACATTCGGGAACATGATTGGAATCTCTTTTACATTCACCGGGCCTTCACTATCGATACCTTTCATAGAGAAAAGTTTCTCTAATTCCGGACACCCATTCAGTACGAAATAATCGAGGGCCACCGGTCTATTACCCCTCTTTTCACCCATTCGTATCTTCCCGAGCATCTTAAGTCCAGTTGTGTTCACTTCCAAATTTTTCATTCGCAATCCTCCTAATTTGATGATTATATCCTAGCTTATTCTACGATGATAATCAAGGTATTTAATATTTTTTTATACCATGTTTATGAGTTTAACACGGCCTATTGAGTGGACATCTTTGTTCATATTAACTCTCTGCAGACAAACCTTGGAAAACTTCTCTTCAAAAGTTCCACGACTAAATAATGTATATATGTGACATTCTTTTGTCTGGCCAGTACGATGTATTCTACCATCACTTTGGTAACTATTTTTAGCTTCTATGGGTATAGTAAACTTTATACTAATATTGGCGAACTGCAAGTTTAACCCGGAGGATATTGTTCCATAAGTTGCGACTATTATCCGAGCATCTCCGTCTCTGAATTCTGCAATGGCCGCTGAATGATCCATACCACCGTGTGTAAATGTATATTTCTCACCCTTGGACGCCAAGTATTCGCACACCATTCTGACGTTCTCCTTGAAGTGACACCATATTATAACCTTGCTGTCAGGATGCCTGTCAAGAATATACTGCAGAGCCTCAAACCTAAATGGGGTAGGGTATCTAGTTATCTCGCCGGTTACCCCGTCAGATAAAAACCCAGTAGCTATCCTGAATAAATAAGATGTCTGCTGTAGGGAATTGACCAAAAGAGCATTTCTTGATGGGAGTTCAGCTATCATCTCTTCCTTTGCCTGATTATATGCTCTCTCCTGAGCAGCACTCATTTCAACTGGTATATCGTGGTAGTGTAGCGCTGGCAAGTTAGCTGGTTTTTCTCCAACTGCTGCAAAAGGGGCTATAAATCTGGTCCGGAAGTCGTTACTTAGTTCTAGCTTAGGTAGGTGCACTTCCCGATCTTCTACATTTATTTTGAAATAGTACCTCTGATATATTTGATCCAAGTATTTTATCGGGTATCCATAGTAAGCTAAAAAATACTGGGTATACACGTCCAAATACTCTCTTGGCATCGGGGTTGCGGTTGCCATGTAGAAAACAGCGCGGGGATAAAACATCTCTTTCATTCGAATATACCTTGTTTGGGCAAGTCTATTCTTTATGTTGTGAGACTCGTCACATATAACAACATCCGGGGAGTAATCATTTATCCACTCACCAAAGAACTTCTGACTAAGGGCATTATAACTGACTACTATGTTCCTGTGTTCCTTTACTTGGTTGATCCTGGTTTTACCAGGTTTGGATCTATCCTTGTATGTCCCCAAATCCAACTCTGGGAAGAACTTGTCTCGCTCATATAGCCAGCTGTAACGTATAGCGTTACGAGTAATTACCAAGAACTTAAGGTCAGGTCTGCTGTTCATTAGGGTTAGACACATAGCTGTTTTACCGGTGCCGACATCTGAAAAAAGGCACTTCATTTCTTTTGCGGCTAGTAGCATAATATTCTTCTTCTGCTCGGGGAAGGGTGTGAGTGTTGTGCTATATTTTATGTCCTGCGGAAGGACCAACGGCATGAGCATGTTTTCTGTAATACACATAATAGCATCCAGTAGTTCATCAGAGATGTCCCATCCAAGTTCCATGACCTTGTTCCCAGAGTGATATGTTAGCTCTACATATGATCTACCCTTAAAAGTACGTTGTGGCAATCCGTAAAAGTTCTCTATATCTACACTGTCTCTTAACAATATCCACTTTGTTTTTCCGTTTACCAGTTGTGCTCTAACTGCCATAATGTATTAATATCCTATGTATTAGTATTTCTAGATCGTTCATGAAATCCTCCCTTGCTCCAAAGTTGTATAAGGAAAAGAACGGTTTCATATACTCAACCGCGTCTACTTTTTCCAGGTAGTCGTCCATATGAACCGATATAAATAGATATCCGTTGTTAACTAGGTATTCGTACTCGCGCTTAGTGTGCACGTTATCTATAATATATGATTGTGTAGAAGATTTGGTGGTACGGGCATCGAAGGCCTTTATAAAAATATCCTCACCCAAATATTCGTAGGCGCTCTTTATCATGCCATCTATCTTCTTCTGCTTAGTTACCCCCAGGTGCTTCAGTAAAGCCACGACAGGGTAATGTAGATCATACTTCGCTATCCGCATCCCCTTCCCAGTTAGCCTGTTGTAAAAGAATTCGGCAGCAGTAGTCTTACCTACTGATCTGTGACCACATAATGCTATCTTAATCATTGTTGTATCTCCCTAGTAAAAAAAGAGGGGAAACCCCCCTCCTTATTAATATATTGTTTTTCTAAGTGTTGGGGTGTATCTCTTATCGTTACTCCCGTATTTATTTGTAGCGGCCGGCATCCATGTTGCTTTCCTAACTTCGGTATCCGTACCGTACAGAAAAACATGGACATGCCCCGCGTTGTCAATGTTCATTTCAACCTGGATAGGTTCTTCTAGATCGCTATGAACCTCTACTACAATTTTGTCTGTGGTTTTGCCATCATCCACCTGGTTTTCCACCGTAGATTCCTCTTGAGCTCGGATCGTCGGCCTCATTATCTCAACGTTACTATTAGCCTTCTTAGGCAAATAATAATCCCGTATCTTTGGGAAATCGTCCAGATCTACGAACAACCTTGCAGCTAGTGCGGTCATAACTTCCTTTGGGGCTATGAGATGTTCCTCAATACCCTTCTCGTAAGATTGCAGGGAGGACACCTTTAATCCTACGAATGCAGCTACGTCTGCTATCTTTGCGTCCTGCTCTTTTCTTTGCCGCCCCTCTCTTAATTTCTTTAATGCAGGGCCAGGGTGCACATCCTGGAGCTTCTTTATTAATTTCCAATACCATACCTTTTCTGCCATAATAGCCTCCTTTTGTTACTTGTTTATACCAGATTTCATGTGCTTCATCCGGTTATACAAGGTGGGCTGATGCTCTTCTATGAGGAGAATCATAGCTTTGGCGGTGTCGAAGGTCTCATGCATTACCTTTCCCGATATCAGGTTTTCGTAGTATCGTAGTCTAAAGAAATTCTGGAAAGCTTTGACATCACCCATAACCCATAAGGTTGTCATTAGGGCATACGATGGTAGTACGTCTCTTGCATCTTCCGGTTTAATTCCCAACTCAAGTAACCTCTGATAGGACTCGATTCCACTTCTTATCTGACTCTTTGCCATGTTCCGGGGGACCTTCTCGTTTATATAGAAATCGTACGGTTCTACTTTGGTGTACCTCCGACTAGTTTGCATAAATGAGAAGTTTCTATGCCGTACTATGTGCCCAACTACCTTTAGTGGTATTCTCAGTTTGAAACATGCTATTGTATCTTTATGGGCCTGTATGATAGAGTTATACTCTTTAACTGCTGCTTTGCCAGTCCCGTCCATACCTTCACCAAATGTTTCAAATTTTATATTCCTGTATGATTGCTTGATACCCGTACCAACATAGTTACTACGGATAAACTCTAATGGAGTCTCGCATTTCTTGACAAAGGTGTTATACAACTTTTCCTTATTAAATCCTGAGTCTGTCTCGAAGCATGCTGTAGATACAAGTGTGGCTGCCTCCATTCTGCTGTTCTCATTAAAGTTGGCATCACTGAAGTCGAACAGCTCAGCAGAGCACTGGTCTTCCAGAAACCCCTTGCTACCTACGTATTTTATATAATCTAATTGCGGCATGTTAGTCCCCCTGTGTTATTAATCTTTTTCATTTAGTAGATAGTAGCATAACCAATATGGCAAAGTCAAATTATAGTTGACAAATTAGCTAAAATCGGGGTACTATGTATATTATGGGCACTTACTCAATATCTAAATTTTCCGAATTAGCGTTCACTTCTAAAGGGGAGCCGTTCAGCTTAGCTAAGCGCCCATGGTGGCAGAGAATATACAACGTAAACCACCCAGATATAATAGTTATGGGTGGTCGGCAGATTGAAAAATCCACGTTCATCGGCAACAGACTGACCGCGGAGGCGTGCCTTACAAGATTAAACTATATCTATGCAAGTGCTACGAATAATCACGTAAAAAGGTTCCACCGAGACAGGCTAACTGACACAGTTTACGGTAACAAGTTGATCCGCGTAAATTTCACAAGAGCCTCACATTGTGTAAATTCCCAATCCATGATTCGATTTGCGAATCTGTCGGCTATAGATTTAATCACACTCAGGGGAAATGGTGATACTGCTCGTGGTATCCCTGGGGATAGGCTATACATTGATGAAATGCAGGATATAACTTCGGATGCTATATATGTTGCAAACGAATGTCTGTCTCATGCCAAAGACGGTGGGGTAACCATATACACAGGAACCCCAAAAGCAATAGATAATATATTATCCACCACCTTTATGAATAAATCCACTGCTGAGGAATGGGTAGTTGCGTGCCATGTGTGTGGGAAACATAATATACTAGGGTTACGAAACATCGGACGGGCAGGCATAATCTGTAGCAACTGCTACAAAACTTCTAAAAGAACAACAATTTTAAACGTATTAAACGGATCGTGGCAGGGGAGATATCAACTGGGTGAGACTAGATTCATGCGTGGGTTTAGAATGCCGCAGCTTCTCCTTGCAGGAATCATGGACGCAGATAGGTATCTTAAATTTTACATCAAGGTGAAGAATACCGATCGGGTAACACTTTATAACGAAATATTAGGGTTGCCCTTCGACTCCTCTGAGGTACCTCTAAATGAAAGAGATTTCGAGTGCGAGCAGTACGACAATTGCCCGATTGACCAGATCCAGGCAAAATATCACATGTACCCGCTGTTTGCTGGTATTGACTGGGGTCTGGGGACGGTGTCATTTACAGTATTTGTCATAGGGGCCATTGTAGATGGTAGGATGAAGATTGTACATCTTAAAAAGTACATGAAAGGCAAGGACATAGACCAGAACGCCCAGCTAGATGATATTTGTTATAGGCTTGGCATGTTCTCGTGGACCGCCCTTGGAACAGACTGGGGTGTGGGCGCTGGGTATCAGAACCCAAAACTAAAAAAAGTATTTGGGGCTAACCGGGTATTTGAAGTGTACAATAGTGGGACACAGATATGCCCCCTAAAGTACAACGGTAAAAAGAAAACATATACTATTAATAGAGACGCACAGATAACGGATTTATTCAGAGGCATAAAACAATCTGAGATAATATGGCCAAGAGCACTGCAGATTAGAAAAGATTTTATACAGGATTTTCTTAATGTACGAATAGAATATAGAAAAGATCGACATGGCGACATGGAAGAATACTACACTCATGAGCAGACTAATCCAGACGACACTGTACACGCTGTAAACTATATGAAGGTAGCAGCTATTATTAAAAAGAAGTGGGGGTATTCAGCATGACCAGTGAAGAACGCAGGATGGTATCTCTCAGAGACTGCTTATTCGCATATCCCTGAGAGACTTATTAGATATCTTGGTAGAGCTGTTACCGAGGGCGACCTTTCTCCGTCAGGCTAGCCCAACTTCTTAAATACATGTTCGCCATCGTCTAGGTCCACACGTCCGAATATTTCGTTGCCTATTACGATGCATATCTCTTTGTATTCTGTATCCGGTATGTCTGGGTAGAACCTTCTAAGAGTTTTCTCGGATACCATATCACCTTCGCTCAGGTGAATCTCGTTATCAATTTCACATTTGTCGTGTATGTAAACGTGACTAGAATATATGCTATTCCCAACGATATCCGTGTGGTTGTTATCAAAGTCGTACTGGAAAGAAATACACACATCACCTTTTTTTATCTTATTCCCGCATGCTCTGCAGGTGGATGTTCCAGGAGCTGTTTTTTTGAATATGTTTCCGCGTATCTTTAACATCCCGGATGAGAATATTATCTGACAGCCTGCACCATCTAATTCACACCTCTCAAAGTTAGCTTTCTGTATCATGATAGTAACTTCCTTTTTGATCATCTTAGTCATAGAACCCTCCTAATATTAGTATGTGATTTTATACCTTATTCTGGGAGCTCGTCATCCAACGGGTCTGGGTCGTCTATGTCCTCGGTCATCTGAGGTACTTCGGAATGCGCGTTTGTCTTCTCATCCCACTCAACGCTGAGCTGTTCCAGCTGATCAAGTAGGTCGTTCTTCTTAGTAGGTGTTTTAACTTGTGCTGCTTTAATGAGAACTTGTGCCCACTTTTGAGCTTCTGCGGGATTATTTGTTTGGAAGCACTCCATAAATTTAGCGTAGGCTACCTGTCCAGCGTTCTTAACTAGCATGTTAAGATCATCGGAGCTCTGGCCAGTCACCAGGAACTCTGCAAAAGAAGGGTTTGATAGAGCCTGGACTAAATGAGACGTGACTCCTGTAATTTTACCGTCCTGTACGTACTGGTAGAATTCTACTGCGGATACCCTGTCAACGTTAAATACATATTTTTTATATAAATCTAACAGGTATGGTTCAAAGCAGCCTATGTATCTTTTCTTGAGTATATCGATGAACCCGTTGACCTTTAACAGTATTCCAAGCTGAATAACCTCGGCCATCTTGTCTGAGATGTCTTTTATGAGCATGACTTCTTCCCAGGACAAGTCTGAGTATGTGATCATTGGTGGTACGGTTATAGGTTTGGCAAACAGATCTAACGACATAAATGAAGCGTGGTATTTGCTCGGTAACTGGGCTACAACCGCGACAATGTCGGCTTCTGTCACGGAAGACATTCTAAAACCCACTAACATATCGTTAATTTCCGCGAGGGTTCGGTTATTTATGATTGCTATCTTTATGAAGTTTTCGCAGAGCACAAGGAATCACATCCCTATATCGGCGTACTCTATTATATCCAATGAGGGTATGTTTGTTGGGAGTGTGAGGGTTTTCCTAACAAATGCAAACGGTATAGACAGGGACACTGTAAGACCACGTCTCACGTAAAAGTGGAAATTCCCATCATCATCGGTTATATCTATGAGCCTTAGTTTTGACATTAACGTGCGATGTGCAAATTCATTAATTTGCGATTCAGTATAAATAAATACCTCTGCTCCATCTGCGGGTTGCCCGCCCATAGTAACTATGGTTCCGTAAATACGCATGTTAGTATCTAGTAGATATGTATCAATATCTACCGTAACTGTATCTACGGCGGAACCATCCTGGATAGCTTCGACTAAGTATTGATCTGAAGCGTCCCCGGACGAGTATTCGTAGTAAGACTCGGTAGTATTAACTAAGAGTGTATTGGTTGTTGTCCCTACGCGATATACGTTAAAGCTGTCCGCTGTACCGTCGAACATCCACTCTACCCGAGTACCATCGTCAGTCGACCATGATATTCCCCAGATAAACTTGTCTGTAGGGGTTGTTGTGGTGGTCACCTCTTCAGAAGTGGTTGTTTCCCCTGTAGTGCTCAGGGATACCATTTTACCATCGATTATAATGTAGTTATCATAAATAGTCATACTAATATCTCACCCTATTAAAAAATGTACACCTCTGAAAGTCTTTTGCACATATACTATCTCTATTTAACCCTATATTATACGCAATGTCAAGTCCCACGGACTCATGTGCAGCAACAACTATCTCAGAACAGTAGTGTGCTCGGTCAATTGCAAACGGATTCGGCTGGCTAAATACCCATGACTTTATCATCCGTAGACATTTAGGGAGAAACATTAATGTGCCCATAAAGTAAGTCGACCAAAAATTATGTATATCGCAATCGTATCCTGCGATGGTGGCTATTATATCTGGGAGATATTCTCTGTACTCCATCTTTAACCTTAGCGCCTGCCACTCATAGTCTTCGAGATATTCAGTTTTCATGAACGGCATAAATGGGCTCTCGTGCTTATTGGCTTCAAATATCCAGTGCTCGCATCCGCAATCGTAATCTTTCCGTATCTCCGCAGGAACGTCGTCCACGTGGAAATAAAAACCCGCATGTGAAAATTTAGAATCTGTTGCGCTTTGCACAATTGTATCAGGAATGTGTTTCATATGTCGTTTATATGGACCCATTATAAGTACGTCGCCTGTATTAAGTTTTGTAAGTGGTGTCCTAATCATAATATATTCCTTAAGATATCCCCTCATACTCTATTGCTACGTATACCTGGATAGTACCGCTGCTAGTATTTGTAATTCTAACCTTTAATACATCACGGTATATAGCTGGCTTTGGAGGTTCGTATGTAAAATCGTCCACTGATTGTTGTGTGGTGTAGTCCTCTGTATATTTTACAGTGTCTGAGCCACTAATGTTCTGTAATATCTCCAATTTGCACTGTTTATTTCCGGTCGTAGCTGTGATGTTGTATATGAACATCTTAGTTTCAGACACAAACACAAGTCCGGATTCCCCGGCACCAAGTGTGACCGAGTCAGTATGTGATACGGACGTAGTCCCAGGAGCTACAGCGATAGGGTCAATCCCAATCAGTGTGTCAGGTGAAAGTATAATTCGACCATTCGTATCTGTCAAAGCTTTTCTCTCAGTACTACCCGTGTCCTCAAAAGGAAGAAGACCTGTCATATCTACTGAAAGAGGTGGTACGGACACATTTACAACCCTGACCATACTGTTAACCGCGTCAACCACATCATCGACTTTAGATGATATAGTTCCCAAAAGGGAAGCGGTAGCTACGTGGTTTACTGTCAAAGTAACATCAGTAGCTGCTATAGATCGAAGGGACGTTAGTCCGGATAATAAATCATTTATAGTTTGCTGAGTTACGCTAGCTACATCGTCTTCAACCACCTTAACTTTCATAAGATTATTACTAATCGATGCTGCTGGCAGGGATACTGGCACGGTTCCAGCTATTGTTACACTATCAGTATTACACTTTGTAATGCGTGATCCGATAAGAGCGGATATGCCAACCAGGGTTGCTTCCGTGGATATAGCAGCCTGGGATGCACGCATATCAGTATTTATAGTCTTTATATCGTCAATAAGAGTTAGAGCACTGGTCATCTGGGCCTGAGTTGGCTCACTGACGACCTCTGTGTATATCTGTAAAAACTCAGCGTTCATTTCAGACGTAGCGGTTAAAATAGTCCCGCTCGGAACCAGGGTCCCAGATATACGATCAATAAGTATATCTTCTGAAACTATTGTATCGTTTACGTCTGCATCGTTATAGTGAACAGTCGTAAACGCCTCTGCCTGAGAAGGAATGGTAATCGTAAGCAATATCTCAGCCTGGTCTGTAGTTAAGTTTCTAACATACAGAGGTCCGAGTATTGCATCAGATGTGAATGTATGTGTGAGCGTTTGCCCCGAAGGCTCGAATATTATTAACATGCCTATTCTCCATATAAGGAATCAATTTCTCTCAATCTTTCGACAAAAGAACTAAGCGAGTTATATACAGACTCTGCTGCACTAGCAACATCCGTCGGACCATATAGCTGCGCATTTATTATGATCTTAGTAAGAACAGCCAGAACTTCGTCTAACTGCGGAACATACTCAATAAACCTGGAAACATTATCTGTGTTAACTGTCCCTGTTCCGATAATCTTAACTATATCTGCATTGGTCATTTGTATTTGGTCTTCCGCGGCGAACTTGGAGAGGATATATAGGTCTATTGCTGGAAGTTCCCACCCAGCTAATTTCTCCATGGCCTTAAGTTTCAAATCAAACCCATCAACATACGATCCCAATTTAACATGGCCCATACCTGTACTTTTAACGTTGTCAAAAGCTTCCTGGTATTCCTCAGCACCGACCGTAGTCATCAAAAATGCAAATTTGCCAATATCTAACGCGGAGGTACCAAACAGTTTCGCAGTCTCCAAGGAGTCAATATGTATATCCCCCATGAAGTGTTTTGCAGCAACCTCGGTAGTCTCCTCGTATGTTTCTTCCCTTTTAACAGATACTTCCTCCGTCATCATCAAAACCTTTGTGCCCGGAGATACTATGCTCGATTCTTTCCCATCCACTAATATAAACTGTGGAACTCTCTTCGATGTTACAAGACGTTTATTAAAATCTGGGTATGGGAAGTTTGGCAATAGCTCTTCGGTAGATATCTCAATCAGGTCGGGCTTATCAAATTTAGAATACACGTACTCTGCTTTCAGAGGGATAACATTCACCTCATCCGAATTCTGACCTTTTATTATAAGTGAAAACTCATCCCCTGTGCGAATAGACGAGACATTTCTGTACGGGAGATTGATCCTCTCAATCTGTCTACCCCTTGCTCTCCTCGCTATGGCGTACGAACCGTCTGAGAATAAAAATAGTTTTCCTATTTTCATGCCTTTTCTGGTAGTACCATCTGCACAATCTACTGCGTAGAAACCATTCTCAATAATAAGTTGTTTCTTCTTATTCCGCTCTGGGGAAATAATATGTAGTTTATCAGTTAGTATTTTTTCTATCTTCTCGGGACTGTACCCAAGACTTTTAAAATAATTAGGTACGGCTGCAATAGGTACTTCGTTCATATCTACATCCAGGTACTCCTTGGTCCCTTTGTAAACATACATTTTCCTATCTTCTGAATTAATATAGTATACAATGATGTCACTAACAGCGACGTCAAGAGGAGTTATATTAACATTGTCTATTAGAGAAACTAGCTGGTTTCCCATTGGCTGGAGTACGCTTTCCAGCTTACCCCTATACTTTATAATATCCTCTGGGTACCCTATAATTGACGCTGTTTTCGGATATGACTCATCAGGGGATTGATTAGCAATCTGCTCTTCTGAGTTAGAATAATCCGGTGAGTGGGATAGTATCCCAGTCTCAGGCTCGGCTAGGGATGGCTCTGCACCTGTGTCCCCTACTAGATCTTCAAAGTTACTCTCATTTAGCGGATACATATTATCCTCGTATATAAATGACACTACTTTGTTTAATGTGCCACTATCTACGACATAAGGTACTCCAAAGACCGCCTGTCCCATACTGAAATAAATAATCCCGAACCTCTTGTTATCCTCGTCCGTAACTATCGCACTATTCTGTGGCTGTGCTTCCTGTAAAAATGGGAAGTTGTTAAATATATATTCTACAATTGCTCTATCCCAGTCAGCTTTTAGCTGTGGGAGCTTGTACCCAGAAGTCTTAATGCTGGGCTCGATGCGCAAAAATGTCATTGTTTTTTCTCCTAAATTAGTCCAATCCTTTAGTTAAGAATAACACACTTAAAAAATATTGTCAACTAGCCTGTTTCTTTACAAATCTGTCCATGAGTGGTATACTGGGCATACAATTTAAAATAAGGACGGTGGTATTAGTGTTAGAAGATATACTATTAGGTGCGGCACTCGGTGGAGCTACTGGCAACTCGCGCCCTTCAGAAGGGTGCCAGATTGAACGGGGCGTTGTAGATTCTATTAGAAATTACGGGCACTCCGCGGATATTTCCATAGATAGGACAGGGCAGAGGTATTCCAATGTCCCCATATATTCTCCGTATTACCACCCGGCAAATGGAGAAGGCATATACTCAACTATAGAACCGCTATGTGAGTGTGTGGCACTTATTGACGCATCTGGGTGGGCGTGTATTATAGGGTTTGGGACTGGTGCCCAGGAGGGATCTTCAGATGTAGACAGCACAATGCAGTCCATCAGATTAGATGATAGATCTGACGATGCGATGAGAGCTGCAACATCATTAGTGGGTGGAACAGTTGGGTCCGCCGGTGCAACCGAGGCGCTGGACGCTCTCCGGGAAGATGCCATGTCGTATAAGAAGGGCGCAGAAAAAGTTGCCCCTGGGAGCACAGTTATAAAAAGCAGGTTTGGTAATAAGATAATCGTAGAGCGCGGTGGATTCAATTACAATTTTGTAACCCACCTATGTCAAAGGTTATATACCAATATAAAGAATTACTGTTATCAAGTGTTAGAGAATCAGCTCAACGTGTGGAATGGGGGTAGGGCCCATCTGCATACATATTACGATGATAATAAAACTAACATAGATATATCTTTAAGAGATAAAACCGACCCCAAAAAAGCAGATCGTCTATGGGTTAGTGTGGGAGAGGATGGTGACTTCATTGACATTCGTCTTCTAAAAAAAGGCGTCAGTAAAATGGAAGACAGACGCGGATCCGAAGAACCAATTATGAACCCACTATATGGCATGGATGACGGAAACGTTCCCGACGGTTGGGGCAGTGTGTTCCAAGTGCATGTGGAAAGAAACGACGACCCAAACGGAGATGGTTGGAAAGCGGGGGAAGTATTTATGCACACGCCCAAGCTAACACTGGATGGCGAGTTATACGTCACACATAATGTGCATATGGAAAAAAATTTGGAAGTTGACGAGAATGTCGAGATACATAAGAAACTTGAGGTCCATGAGGACGTACTATTCCATCTCAAGCTAGACGTAATGGACAGTGCCCTACTTAGGAAAGAACTCGAAGTTAGGGATAACGTTCTGCTTAATAAGAAGTTAGAGGTGGGAGAGGGTGTGAAATTACTAGGGACCATGGAGACTATCGGAGGAGTTCAGCTACATAGCACATTGGATGTTGATGGAACTACCAAGACGAACGCGCTACACGCTAGCTCGTACAATGGCCCGGTCATCATCTGCCCTTCTAGCGGAGTTTCAAATATTGCGTGGGGCGGTGTGCCTCTTCCGCCAGTAGTAACTCCCGATACTGCCCTAGCGACATTATCTAACATAGAGGTATTACCAGATCTAGGTATTCCTGCGAAGCATGTCCCAGAAGATAGTTACCACAAGGATAAGGAAGAGGTCGACACCTCGGGTACTTGATGGAGTTGTTCTTTGCGGTATGTATAGTCTCTATAATGGTACTTATTAAGATATGGGACGAGTATTTTCGGAGATAAAAAAGGCCCTCGGGGGCCTTTATTTTTATGCTTGG
>Ga0075111_1000002_pt1 | contig 143600 bp, 139 predicted proteins | sample AntAceMetag02UKK_FD_69787 | JGI IMG/M metagenome (GOLD analysis project Ga0075111, IMG submission 69787) | Saline lake microbial communities from Ace Lake, Antarctica - Antarctic Ace Lake Metagenome 02UKK | ecosystem: Environmental > Aquatic > Non-marine Saline and Alkaline > Saline | place... | reverse complement strand
TCAGGTATAGAAATTGGGGTTTGCTTAGACAAGATGCTTCAAGATGTCATCCGAAATCCACAGAACAACACAAAAGATTTTTTGCTGACCCCCTATCTGCCTTTCCCCCAAGGGAAAGAATAAGTTGTTTCCTCTCTTGGGAGAGGGCTAGGGAGAGGGTTTAAACAAACCAGTAAATAAGCAACTAATGAACGATTGAACTACTAATCGTTTGGAAGGTATAATACCTTATGGCAAAAAAGGGCAGTGTTTTAATATACAATTTATTTCCAAGGTTAGTCGGTCCAATGGCTGACTGGCAAGATCACTTTAAAAGAGCTAAAAAGATGGGGTTTAATTGGGTTTACATTAATCCATTACAGTATTCAGGATTCTCTGGGAGCCTTTATTCAATTAAAGATTATTACAAAATAAATCCTATATTTCTTAAAGGCAGAATGTCTGAAGAGAACCAAGTGCATAATATGATTCATCGAGCGCATCTAGCAGGGATGAAAGTTATGTTTGATTTAGTAATAAACCACACAGCTATAGATTCAGTTTTAGTAGAGCAACATCCAGATTGGTATCAAAGAGGCCCAAGAGGTGGAATAAAAAATCCACAAGTATGGGAAGGTGATAAACTAGTTTGCACATGGGGCGATTTAGCTGAGATAGACAATGCAAATTCTTCAGATAAAGAAAAATTATGGAAATATTGGTTAGATCTTATAAGATATTTTATTAAGTTAGGTGTAGATGGCTTCCGATGCGATGCCGCATATCAAGTTCCAACAGAGTTGTGGGAATACTTGATTGGAACTATTAGAGAAGAGAATAAAAAAATTCAATTTTTTGCTGAAACACTTGGTTGTGAAATCCATGAAGTTGTCGCATTAGGTAGTGCGGGATTTGACTATACTTTTAATAGTTCTAAATGGTGGGATTTTAAAGAAGACTGGTGTTTGAAACAATATAAAGAGAACGCTGAGGTAGCTCCATCAATTGCTTTTGCAGAGTCACATGACACTCCAAGATTAGCAAAAGAGCTTGGTGGTAACGAAGCTGCTATTAAGATGCATTATTTATTTTCTGCGATATACTCTACTGGAGTAATGATGCCAGTAGGTTTTGAATATGGGTTCAAGAAAAAGGTTAATGTTGTAAGGACCACTCCTGCTCATTGGGAAGAACCAAAACTAGATTTAGTAGATTTCATAGCAAAGACTAATGCTTTAAAGAAACAATATAAAGTATTAAGGGAAGATAACCCTATTGAAAGAATAGATGTTGGGAATAGGATGATTTTCGCTATGCTTAAAACATCTAATGATGGTAAAGAAAAAATGCTTATGCTACTAAATAGGGATATTAAGTCTCATCGTCATGTTAAGGTTAACGTTTCGGAGATATTTGGTGGTGTTAAGTTAAAAGATATTTATGATATTTCAGTTGAGCATGCATTACCAAAAGTACCACGTGTGTTAGATTATAATCTTAGACCGGCACAGGTTATGTTGTTTTTTGTTCAGAGCTAGTTTCATCGACATTAACTACTCCCAAACAATTTAACGCTGCAATCATGTCATTTTTTGCATAGTTAGCGAATCTAAGGCTGTTCATATGATCCCTTGGAATCATTAATTTATAAATTAGATCATCAGCAACGAAGTCATTAAAATTATTTTGAATCTCATCAAAATCGATATCTTTAATAACTCTTGATAATTCTGAAATAAGACAATCTTCTTCTTTAGATAATTTAGATAGTTCATCTTTATGTGCAGAATAATATTCTTTTGCTTTTTTATCTAAGCCTGCATTTTTAAATAGTGATGTAATAATAAAGTGTTGGTTTCTAGCAAATGCAGAAAATTCATCTCCAGGCTTGAATGTTGGGATTAGTAATCTATATACAGGAATTTTCAAGTCAGGATGCGTTATATTAAGAGCAATAACTTCGTGGCCTTTCTTTTTTAGAATAGAAATAATTTTTTCTGCTTCTTTTTTGAAATCACTATTAGCGATATTATAGCAATCTTTTACAGGCACAAGCTCAGCATTATTCATTACTCTGTTAAAATCAATGCTTAGTCTTGTTTGCCAGTGACCGACGGCTAAATCAAAATCCTTAGGAGCTATTTTTATATATCCTTCCCTGGCTTGAAGGGATTCGGTTATAGCTCTAATCATAGCTTTTTCTGGGTCTGTATGAGCACCATACCCCTGAATCTTTCTAGTAAAAGAAATTGGCGGATTGTCGTCTATACAATTAGCTACTATAGTACATAAAGGAATACTATTGGAAATATCAAGAAGAGATATTTTTATATTATTGATTTTCCCCCATTCTAATAGTTTTAGTAGGTATGGATTTTTAATAGTGGAGTTGTCTATTAATTTTGTTTTCATAGTATATGGCGCAAGCAAGAAGTTATCAATATGTTCTCTTTCTATTAGCTCGCAAAGACCTTGAGTAATTGCTTCTTCCTTAGTATTACCAGTGGCTAGTCCATTGGATGTATGAAGGAAATCTATGAAATTAACGGGATAGAGTGTTTCTGTTTTTTTAGTTAGATTATATGCTTCTGTCCAGAATAATGGGATATCTTTTATCAATTCAGCGGTTTCTTCTTTATTATCAAAATAGTGAACATTAAAAATATTTTTGTATTCTGGGATTTGGACTATATTAGATAGTTTGTTGTAACTTGCCTTAATAAATCCTTTGGTTTTTGAAATATTGAAATCTAACCAGCTTTTTCTTTCAAGATATTCCATAATAGCACTTGTCATAGCTTGATATTTTGCTGCTCCCTTGCCATGAGAACTTAATTTTCCATCACTAAAGTCATATACAGAGTAATAATCATTTGATTCTAGTTCTGTTAAGTTGAAGGTTGTATCTGGGAAAACTTTATGTAATATTCCCCATATTTTTTTATATGTTTCTTCAGGAGACATGCACTTATCTTGATCTTCTTGGTAAGTTTTTGGGCTTGAGTTAAATATATAAGGATTTTCCATGATAATTTCATTATAAGCTTGATAAATATCACTTCGCAATAAGAAAAAAAAAAATCTAAAATATATTAAAAAGAGGACATGCAAGATAAAGTAATAAATATACGTTTTATTATAAGGATTAATAGAATAAAAGTTTAATCATCGGTATAATAAATATAAGAGTTTTATCTACGAGGGGTTTATGGAAATACAGCAAAATTTTGAGGTAAATAATGAACAAGGCATCGGCATTGATGGGCTGGCTGGTGCTGGAGTTGTTGAGCAAAATTATATTAGTGATGATGATATTGAGATTGTAAGTTCTCTCAAAGATGATCAATTATCAATATCAAGTGCATCATCAGATAATTCATCAGTAAGAGCAGATATTAAATCTGTTAAGAAAATTCTTTTATCTCAGATTGAGCAAGAAGAGGGAAACTCCTATATATTAAATGATGATATTATGGCGCTTTTAGAAGCTGGTGCTATAGAAATAGATCAAGCAATTAATGAGTTTTTGCAAGCACAGGTGGGGCTTGGGCAAGAAGTTAATACATTAATTGATGAATTCAATAATGCTTTAGAGGATTTGATTAAAGATCATGTTTCGCAAATGCAGCAAGAAGAAGATGTTGTAAGTGTTTTGGCTAAGATAGTTGACGCTATTGCGGAATTTGGGGTAGTGGATGATTCATTATCTGAAGAAGTTGCTAAGATAGAGGATCAAATTTTATTTAGTATTGAAAGCTCTAATCCTGTTGTTGAAGAAGAAGTTGATCTTTCAGATGTTTTTACTGCTGAAGTTCCTTTGTTTGAAGATTTTGATGAAGTTGCTTTTGAAGAAATTATTTCTTCGGTTGAATTAGAAGTTTTAGAAGTTGAAGAAAATATTAATGAGGAAGACGTTGATTCTTATATTTCGCAGAGAGCTTCTGTAATAGAAAATGCAGAGCAATATGTTGCGGAAAATACTAATGCGGAAATTATAGATGCAATAGAACCAGAAACAGATCAGCCTGACATTCCAGAAGAACCAAAAGGAGTTGGCAGTCAAGTAATAGAGGCTGCTGTTAGCTTTATAGTAGATCAGATGCAAGAACAAGAAGTTCTCAAAGCGGACTCAACAGAAGAGGAAGTTGCCCAGGCTATTTACGATTATATTATAGATAACAAATTAGTTTCTTTAGTTGAAGATAATGATGGCTTAGCTAGTTCATTAAAAGAACAAGGGATTTCAATAGCAGATATGGAAGAAGCAGACATAGTTGCTGTTTTATATAACGCTATTGTTCCTGAATATATTAGCAGAAGAGATGATTTTGCTGTAGACGCAAGTCAGTTTGTTATTAAAGACGGTGTTCCTGTTGTTAATGAATCTTTAGAGAGTGCTTCAGATGTTAATGCTTTTGAACAGTTAGTTGCTGTCGCTTTTGACGGTTCTGAAAATGTTGATATTAGTTCTTTTATCGACAGTACAAATCCTGCTGTTTTAAAGTTGGCTAATCAGCTTAAGAGTCAGAATGTTATTACTGATGATATGACAGAAGATGAGATTGCTGTAGCAATATACAATTATGTTTTAGATAACTATGAATATATAAGTGATGATGAATCAGGTCTAGCTTGGCAGACTGCTAATAGCACTATTGATAATGGTTACGGTGATTGCGAAGATTTGACTATTTTATATGTAAATCTTTGTTTGGCTGCTGGTATCAGTGAAGAGAAGATGCTTATTTATGTTGAAGCAGGGACAGAAGACTCTTCTGGTCACGTAGTTGTCGGGTATACTTCTTCTTCTGGCCAACAATTAGAATTAGATTTAACAAAAGATATTAGTTTGCAGAGTACGCAAGATTTGAATGTAATTAATCCTAACAAATACATGATGTCATTTTCACAGAATGTTGTGCAATCATATTCTTTCTCTGGTGAAACAATAATATTTGAAGACCCTGGTTATGTGGACAGTATGTATACTGCTGCAGATAGTTCTGCTGTTCCTGGTTTTAATGATGCAGCAACTACTATTTCAGCTGTATTTAATAATTCATATGCTACATATATGGGCCATGTGCAGAACTTAATTAATTATCAAGAAAATTATATATACGATATCCCTCTTGATATGTCTGGTGTTGCAGAGGCTCCAGCTGCGTTTATGGCTGGTAATTATATGGATTTTCAGGGTGTCAATTTTGATGCAATGGTTGAGCAGTTCCTTGCAATTAAGATTCAGATATATATTATGATGGCCTGCATAATCTTATTTAATGAGATTATGTCAGTTAAGACAATGTTAATTAATTTTTTGTTTGATTATCAGTACGAAGTAGAAAATGTTCTTTCATCTCAAAGAGTCTCAAATAGTTTGTCTAGTGCTGTTGGCCAATTAGATCAGTTAATATCAAATGCATTAGCTGATGTTCAGGCACATAATCAAGACGCATATGAATATAATCAAGCAGAAATAGCAAGAATAGCAAAAGAAGAGGCTAGTAAAGTAGATTCTAAGAAGGCAGATGCTTATGAAAATATGTTAGTTTCTGCTGGAAATTTAGAGCTGACAATACAATATAATGGCGTGAATGACTCGATGTTAACTGCTTGTGAGGTAGCTATTAAGAGGCTATCAGAAGTTACTAATGATTGGGAGAATGACCATATTTGGCAAAAGGTTTTAGATGGACGGAGTGTTGATAGTAATCTTCAGATTTCGGCTGAATTTGACACAATGGTTATGAGTGAACAGTCAAAATATGCTCTAGACACTGCAACAATGGATGTTTCTAGTTTAGTATTGAAAGTTTTATTTGGGATAGACTCCAGAGATGGTGATCGCGCTAATATTGCTAGTATTTCTGCAGCATTTCGTTCTGCTGAAAAAGCGTGGATTACACGATATTCTAATTTTTTAAAAGTTGAAAAACAGCTGGGCGAACAGATAAAACTGGCACAAAAACAATATGAAGATGCTAAGAGAGTATGGGATTCTGTTAAAGATGGGCCAGGTTTTTTTGGGTCAATTTTAGGGATTATTGTTATGGTTATTGTTGTTGTTGTTGCAGTTGTTATTACAGCAGCTACAACTGGTGCAGGAGCAGCTCTTGCGGTTGGATTGATTGGTCTAGCAATAGGTGCTGGTCTTTATACAAATGCAATGTTGCAGTATCAAAAAGATATTTTAGAAACAATGGAGTATAACTTAGAAAATGATATTTCATTAAATTATGACTTATTAACACTTGATTGGACTGAGCCCATGTATGGGGGTAGAAGAGAGGTTGGAGAAATTCTTTCATTAGATAATTCTGCCGTTAATATGGGCAATCAGCTAGATAATCTTGTCTCTAATGCTTGGGGGTTAGTTACAAACATGAGTAACACTGGGCAAATAGATGATTTAAATGCTCAATTGATGGGTATCCAATGTATGTTGCTTGCGATGTTAGCTATAGTTGACGCCATGGCAGATGCTAGAGGTGCCGTTATGCAAGTTCTTTTTAATGTACAGACTAAGGTTGATATGATGCAAGTATTGCAAACCTGGGTAAATGGTACATTTGCTAATATCAATTCTGCTTTCGATTATAATTCTTCCATGCTTTTTTCTCAGGCACAGGAACATAATCGTAAGCTACAAGTAGAAATGCAGTTAAAGGATATTAAGGAACAAATTAGCATGGTTAATAGTGCAATAACGAGGAATATTGTTTCTACCGTTGTTTCTGTTGCTGCAATAGCTACCGTTGCCGTAGGTGGATGGTGGCTGATTATTGCAGTTGTAGGTGCGCTGATTCAAATTTGGAATACATTGCAACAAATGGAAGAAGCTGCAGATTATTATCAGTTTGCTAAGGATTTGTATGAAGAATATAAGGATCAATTTTCAGTAGGCCCTTCCTTTTTTGTTCCTGAGTGGTTATATGACGGAATGGATGACGATGATTCTAATATGGGTGTGCTGTTTACAGGCTTAAACAGAGCAATGAGCGGAGCGCTTAACGCAAGCAATGATAATATTACTAATTTCTTATCACAGATGTTTGCTATATTAGCTATATCTACATCAATGCAAGAAGCAAGGTCTATTATTATATCACTATTATTTGGTGTTAGTACTGGTAGCCAATCAAAATTTGTATTATCTGGTTTTCAGGCTTTTGGTAGCTATGCAATGACAATGGATAGTTTAAGGTCTCAGCGTGCACAACTATCGATGCAAGTAGAAAAAATATTAACAGATGCCCTTTTAAATATTCAAAAAGCTAAAGATAGCATGAATACCGCCAATAAACATGGTTGGATAAGTATTGGATTATCAGTTATATCTATAGTGTGTTCTGCACTCCAAACGATTGAAAAAATCGCAGAGTTTATTCAAGTATTACAAGCTATTGTTACAATTTTGCAGGCGCTTAATAGTATTATGCAGTCTTTAGCAAAAGTTGGTGATGCAGAAGCGCATTTAGAAAGAATGCAGGATACATATGAAAAGATGTTTGGCTTTAATATGGAGCAGTTACAAGCAGGTGGTACTAACAGTGCTTTAACATCTTCAGCATTTGAGCTAGTCAACAACCATGCCTCTGGTATGATCAAGCCTTCAGCAGGAGGTCGTGTTACTTATGATCCTTCTGTAGCAGCAGCTGCTAGAAATGCGATTAAGAATTGGCAGAGAATGTGGACAGCACAGATAGCAATAGCACAGTCTGTCGCAGAGGCTAAGCAATCAGTAATGTCCATGATGTTTAGGACACCGTCAACTGTTGAAAACTTTCAGCTTACTGCAGCTGTAGTGCAGTTTCAGTCCCAAGCAATGCAGATCGCTCTTAGTTTGGCAGTTGCACTTGCTAAAATGCAAGTTTCTGCCTGGAATGCTATAACTGCTCAGCAAGAGAATATTGCAGCTATGGAAGCAGCCAATATAGTTACTTTTGCATTTGCAGCATTGCAAATGGTTGGAGGTGTTCTTCAATTAGGAGATGCTATTAAAGTTGATACAGGTGAATTTAAAGTGGATGCTACAGGTGCAGAGGTATTGGATGCTAATGGAGCGAAAACACCAATTACAGAGGGCTTATCTACAAGTATGTTTAGCCTTGATACAGTTGCCGGGACATTCATATCTACATTATTGACTGGATATGAAGGAGGGGGTATAAGCGCTGGTCAAAATGCGTCAGAAACAGACGTAAAAGCAGCAGCTTTTAAATCTGTCTTAACTTCAGTTGTTGCAAAATTATTAAGGTCAATTATTCAGGAATTATTAACAGAGTATATGGAAAAGCAAGCTAGGGAAGACTTTCGTTCTAGTGCAGAGGGTAAGGCTGATAAAGCCTTTGGCAAGGCAGCAAATGTTGAAAACAATAAGTCTTGGTCAAATAAGGTAGTTAGCAATGCTAAAGTTGCTGAAACTAGTTCTTATAATAGACAACTTAGTTCAAGAAGCAAGCAAATGTATGATGCTATGCTTCAAAGTGCAATGAGTTCTTTGATAGATGTAATGGAATCAGCTATGGTAAATATCGATGCAATTTCTTCTACTTCTTCATCGTCTCCTGATGCTGTTGATGCAAGTCCAGAAACCGCACAACCTGCAACAACAGTTAATCCAGCAACAACAGTAGTGTCAACAACAGGTGGAGAATCAGTAGTAGTTGGAGATGCACCAGCAATGCAAGCGCCAGCAGTGCAAGCGCCAGCAGTGGAAACACCAAAAGATACTAACGCAACTACAACTCCAAAGGCAGACGCAATGGACTTTTCTAAGCCTTTAAATAGGCTAAGACTTAGTTTGATTGTGTCTTTAGTAAAAAGCCAAGTTTCAGAAGCAATTTCGATGAGAGCCAAAATAGCACAACAAATAAGTTCTGCTAGTACAGGCACTTCGCAGGGTGCAAATTTTGTATCAGCTATTAGTGGTGGGATGAATGCAAATCCAACGCAGCATTTACAGAGTGCAATTAACCAAACAATAGAGTTAGTTAGTAATTCGTATACCAATACAAAAATTGCAGATTTCTTAGAAGATAAATTTGATTTCTTGAAGCCTACTGTAGATGCTACTGCTGATAAGCCTAAGCAGACACAGGCACAGACATCAAGCGAAGCCACTGCTGAATTTAATGATAAGGCTATAGCCGAGGCTTTAAAAGATATGAAATTAACTAATGAAGATAAACAGATTGTAAAGGACGCTATTACTTCTTCATCTGATGCTAATTCAGTCAATATCCAACAGGCGGCAGTTAAGATAGCTGATAAAATAGATTCTTTTAAAGCAGCTAATTATAAGGCAGACGTAAATGATTGTGACAAGGTTATTGCATTAATTAGTGCAATGCAAGAAGTTATGCAAAGTCTCGCGGTTGCTACAAAACAAGATGATATGAAAATGACTGATGTTAGTTTTGTTATTACTCAGTCAGCAGACCAAGCGGCAGCTAAAACTTCGCATATAACAGCAGAATTCACTCATAATAATGAAAAGTTTCAAATGGACTTCTCAGAAAAATCCGGATTGAAAGTTGAGAATATTACAGGTCAGCCATCTTCTGCTGTAAGTGCGTCTCCAGATAGAGTCCTTAATGTGGACATGAATTATAGTAAGGGTGAAGTTGCTACCAAAATAAATACGGATCATCATAGTTTCGCACAAAATACTAATGATGATAATGTTATAAATCTGCAAGGCGAAAAGGCTGATATGCAAGTTCAAGCAGAAGCTACTACAAAGGATAATTCCCAAGCAACAGAAGCAGCAGCAGCTGCCACAGCAGGTGCAGTAGCAGCTGGAGGAGCAACATCTTTGGTAGATTCAGCAAAAGCAGATTCATCTAATAAAACACCAGAAGCACCTGTATCTGGGCTAAATCCGGAAGACATACAATCTAAAACAGAATTAACTCCGGAGGTGATGCTTTCTACTATTGCACAGAAGCTTGAGGATTTTAACAATCAGAAAGCCAGATTGGTTACTTCTAATCCTGAGAAAGCCAAGCAAGAAGAAGCAAAAGTTGCTAATGATGTAGTCCAGCTTTTGGAAAGCTTTAGTAAAACAATGCATATGAGTCCAGATATTTTACAACAAGTTAGCAAAACGGACATTAGCAGTAAGGAAAGTTTAGAAAAACTAGATTCTGTTGTGCAAAAATTAATTGACGCAAGCAGCAAGGATCCTAAGGTTAGTGATGATATTAAGAGTGAATTAGCTAATCTTCAGACTGCAATTACTGCAGTTAGTTCTAAGAGTGAGAAAAATAGCAATTTAGCCGCAATTTTCAATACTACAGATTCAGCTCAGGAAAAAGTAGAAATGTTGCGGGCACCAGAGAAACAATTAACAACAATGGATATTGTGAGATATGTTGCAGACAACCCAGCAGTAATGTCTTTGCCAGTAAAAGGCGAAAAAAATAGAGAGGCAGTGTTTAGTCTAATATTGCAAGAAGATAGCATTGAGAAAAAAGATGTTGAACAGTTTAATGCTTTGTCTATGAAAGTAGTTGATAGTATTACTAATGTTGTTCCTGATGATAAAGTAGTAGAAGAAATTGCCTCAGCAATGGCGCAAGCTCCAGCAGATAAAACAGAGCAAACAGCAGCAAGAGCAATTGTAATGCTTGAAGACATGGTACAGAGTAATTTAATAAGTGCAGAGGCAGTCCAGTCTAATGTTACACAAATAGTACAGCAGATAACCAACCAGTCAGCAACTGAGCCAGTTCAACAGATGGCAAAAGTAATGCAGGCAGTAATGCAAGATCCTAGTATTGCTCCATCTGTTACGGAATTAGAAGAAGCCTTATCTCAGACCATTGTTCCTAAGATGATTGTGGAGCAGATGCCGGAAGTCCTTCAAGCAATGGATCAAAATATTCAGCCAACAGTGGCAGTTACAGCTCCGGCTCCTGTCATGTCAGCAATTACTTCTTCGGAGAAAGTTATAACAGAGCAGCTTGCAAGCATGGAACTAACAAAAGAAGATACAACGGTGCAAAGTTCTGCAGCAGCAGCAACTTCCACACAATCTGTGGCAAGTCCTAGCAATATAGTAATGGATAATATCCAAACACCATTGGTGAGCAAAGCAAAGACAACAGATGAAGTAGAACAAATAAAAGCAAAACAAGATGCAATTATAGTAGTGCAACAATTAGCAGCAGCAAATGAAGCTATACAAGTGTTCCATAGTCCATTTGCAGATAAGAGTTCTAGCACGCCAGCACAAGTGCAGCAACAGGAGGCCGAAGCAGTAGCAAAGGTAACAGCAGCATTAGAGAATATAAGCAAATATATATCACTTAGTCCTGAGCTAATTCAGCAAGTTAGCAAGAATGATTTAAGTAGTAAGAAAAGCATGGAAACATTAGCACAGGCAGTAGCTGAGCTAACCGAAAGTGTTACAAAAAAGAGTGTAGCAACAAAGACACCTATATCGCCAAAGGTACAAGAACTTTTAAGTGAGTTAAAGAATACAGTTGAAACAATAAGCTTAACAAAGACTAAAAATAGTCAGCTAGCTAAAGTATTTAATAGTAGTTCCCAAATACAAGATAAAATAGATAGTTTAATGGAGTTAAATAACCCATTGGCTGTTGTTAAATATGCGGTTGATAATCCTGTAGTTTTTGAAGATAGCATTATTGGGCAGAAGAATAGAGTTGCATTGATTAGCTCTATGTTTATGGAAGATGGTATTAAAGCTGTAGATATGGCGGAATTTCAAACTTTATTTATGAAAGCATTAAGTAATGTAAATGATTTGGTCAGTGCCGAACAGATTATTGAAGATGTAGTTGATGCAATGACTAGAGCACCGGGAAATCTTGCTGATAGCCAAATAGTAAAAGGGTTAGTTTTGCTTGAGGAATTGGCAATCTCTGGGATGGTTAGCGAGCAAGAAATAAAAAATATTTTGCCTGAATTAATGGACAGGATTGAAAATGCACCAGACCTTAGAAGTTCAAAAGAACAAGCGGTTATCATTAGTAGTACACTTAAATTCTTTGTAATACCTACAATAAATGAAGTTAATGTGGACGAGACAATAGCTAGCTCAAAAGTGATTAAACAGTTGTTTGAAGAGTTCCCGGATAAGATAAGCCGAGATGATATTGCTATATCTTCTCAATCAGTTTCAAGTAATATTGTTACTTCTACATCAGGAGGTAGCTTAGTTTCAGAAAGAGCTATGTCAGGATTTAATAGGGAAGATGTGTTAGGTCTTGAGGGGCAGAATGCCATAAGGATTTTGCAGAATATAAATAGTAATTTAAATAAAGTTAGTGATGAGCAGGACCTTCATTCTTTATTAGAAAAAAACATAAGTTCATTTTTAGCTATTGGAATAATTACAGCAGATAATTCATTTAGAACAGCACTAAAAGACTTTAAAGAAAATAAATTGGTTAGATTCGATAAGTTTTCAGAAGTTATGTCATTATTAGAAAAAAATATTTTAAATTCTAGTTTAGGCAAAGAACAGAAAAGTGCTTTGGCAGAATTGGCAGCTAATGCGGTAGAAACAAGCAATTTCTTAAATATAACAAAAAACAAAGAACAAAAGGCGTATGAAATATTAAGTATGTCTAATAATGAAATGAGTTTTGAAGATAAACTGAAAGAGTTGTTGAAAATAAAGGATTCAGAAGTAATACTTTCGGTTTTTAACAATAATCCAAAATTAGTGCAAAAAAATAAAGATTTAATAATAAAATATTTAGCGAATAATCAATCAATAAAAGATGTAAACAGCTTTGCCATGTTGGCTAAGGAGTTGTTGCGTAAAATGAATCTTAATGATATTGAAAAGAAAGATTTTGTTAATAATCTGCTGGCTTCAATAACTGTTTCAAAAACAGAAAATATATCAGCAGTAACACAGAAAACACTAATACTATTAGATGTCCTCATTTCTTTAGTTAAAGTGGATGATAGTTCTATTAAGCAAGTTGTGCCCACTTTGGTCGCAAAATTGCGAAAAGAATCTAAGCCAGACCAACAACGGACAGTATCTGCGGTGATAAAAAATTCTTCTAAATTAGAATTAAAGCAGGAAGCTAGTAATATTTTTCTGCAGAATTTCTCGGATATAGTAAGAGGAATTGGTAAAAGCAGGATTTCTGGTTTGGATGTTAACTTAATTCAAGAAAAAGTTCAGACAAATGTGCCCGCAAATATTAGTTCAACTGCAATTCCTGTTGAGGTATTAGCAAAAGATTATACGGCAATAGCTGAAGTCTTTAAACGTATTAAAATGAATAATAGTTTGTTAAGTGATGAGAAGGTAATTGAATATCTTGAAGAATATATTATGGATTTCTTAAGTAGCAGTTCATGGAGCAAAGAGAGTATGGCTGATTTTTCTAAACATCTCAGTAATTTGTTGAACATGAAACCTAGTATTTTCTCCAATTTATTTGAAGCTATTAATAATGGGAAGTTAGGTCCTCAAGAGAGATTTGCATCAGTTTTAAAGATGTTATCTATTTATGAGAATAAACAAGTGGCGCAAGCACTTAATCAGAAAGCATTATCAACACTTGTAGATAGTTATGAGTTATCTGTACAGTATCTATTGATCTCGTTACCAACGCTTGGGGCAGCGGTGACAGATGCTCTTGGATATATGTCAGATAATACACTAAAAGAGTTAAGGAAGAGGGTTCAATCAGAGTTAGATAAATCAGGCGCAGTTCTAAAAAGAGGTTATGAGCTGATTTTAAAGGGTATCGATCAAGTAGAAATGGCAAGAAAGGGAAGCTAATGGATAAAGAAGCATATCTAAAAAAGAGGTTTGATAAAGCTCTCATGTTGGCAGATGAGTTTGGATATATAATAGAGCATACTTTAGGAGTAACGATTAAAGGTGATTATGTTCCAAAGGGTTTAGATTTCAGAAAAGAAAGAGAAGTATCCTTTCAGAGTCAGAAATTATATAAGTTAATGAAGGATTTTTTAGATTATTCTTTAGAAACTGATGATAGCGGAGAAGTTTCAGAAGAATTATTGAATAAATATTTAGAAGACATGGATTCCTTTTCGTTTCATCCTAAGCTTGATGGTAATATTTTTGAGTTTTCCATGCAAGATCATGTATATAAGATTGAGGTTGTGCTAGGTGCCATTATTAGTATGACTTTAATAATTAATGATGAATTGATTCAGACTAGAATGATTGAAGAATGCAATGACTTTTCAGCAATTATGAGAATTTTGGATACAATGAAAGAAGTATATAAGTATAATCCAGAGTTAGAAGATGATAAATTTCAGCTGTATTATAATAATATTTTGCAGATAATAAATACGGCATGTCCTGAGTGGACAGAGATAGAGAAGAAAGTTTTTGTGCCTTATAGTATGCAAAATGATCTGTATTTTAGTCCATATAATATCGATAGTTTTATGGAAGATTTTTATTTAGAAGTAGAGTTAGCCAAGTCAACTATCCCAAATATTGAAAATGTTGAAGAACGAAAGATGTTAGAAATTTTAGTAGATATGCTTTTTAAGTTTAAAGCAGGTGATCCTGTTGATATGTTTAATAAAGACATACTTAGTTTTAATCCTAGGTCAGCCTCAATGATGAAAAACTTTCAGTCTGTTTTTTTTCAAGAAATAATAAAGAAATTAACAAAAAAACATACTGTTCTGAATAGGATAAAAGAGTTAAAGAAAGAGTTGGCATCTTTTTCAGATGTTAAGCCTGTAGAAGAATATATCTCTGAGGCAGAAGAAGAGTATGGACTATTGGCTGTAAAGAAAGTATTAGACTCAAAGGATAAGGATGAGTTTTTGAAACGAGCTGTTTTGATGACGCCAATTGATAGTGTTGGAATAGTAGAATATATTGCAGGCCAAAATGATAAGTATATAATGGATAGGGCGTTTATTTTTATTGAATGTATGACCCGTTATATTATTCCATTACAAACAGAGCATATAGAAAAAATTAGTTCTATTATTTCGGCAGATCCAATAGCACTTTTAAGGCAGGTTGCGCCTGAGCAGGCGGAGGATGTTTTTGGAGATACTCTTAGTTCCCCAGTAGAAGTGGATATAAACTTAAAAGATAAATTGATTGAAGCAATGGATTTACAAGAAAAATTAGGAGAAAAGTTTAAAGAAGAAGAAGAATTTTTTGTTAAGCAAACTGCGAAAGAGATAATTGGCGAGATGAATGATTTAGAGGATGCAGGGGATGTGGAGTGGAGTGCTCCTGAATCGGGAGTCATACCTAATTATCACTTGCAAGCATTTAATAAGGCAATAGATAAGGTATTGTCCAGTGACTTGATTGTAAAGATGGCAGCGGAAATAGGTAAATAATGGAAATAGAAAAAGTTTTAAGTAATTTAAGTGAAAAGAAGAATTTCAGTTTAGCTATAGATTTTGTGCTAAAAAAAATTAAACGCGGATTACGTGTTTACGCTGTTAAAGATATTCAGTATTTAGGACGAATAGTTTCATTGATAAATAAGTTTAATAACATCAAGCACAATGATTATTCCTTAATGGAAGATTTTAATAATCAGATAATAGTTGCATTTAAGGATATTATTGAAGGGGATAGTGCAGATGGTTTTGTAAATGTTTTGTTCTTTTATCCAGCAGAAGTTTTAACTGGCATTCTTAATTATTTCCCCAAGAGTAATGTTCTTAAAAGTCTATCTCATTTTAAGGAAATTTCGAAAAATATGAAGTTGGTGGCTGAAAATTCTTTGGAGATAAACAATAGTGAGAATAAAACCAATAAGAAACTAATTGTTGAAATAGATAAGTATGATTTAGACAAGAAGAAACAGCTTGCTGATAAGTTAGATAAAGAGATAACTGCTGTTCAGTTTAGCCGTGTTGAGCAAATAAGGGATGAGCTCTTAGAAAAAAGAAAAGAGCTTGAGCAAAGAATTGAAGAAATAACAAAGAAGATGGGCCCATTTATAAGTACTGAATATTCAAGAGAAGAGATAAAAGAATGGTTATCAGAACTGGATGATGAAGGATTGTTCCCTATGCAGGGAATGGATGTAGAGAAAGCAGCTGACTTTGTAGAAAAACACCGATTAGAGTCAATATCTATCAAAGATACTGTAGTTGAAGATCAGGCAGTAATATTAGATGAGGCAAAAGATAAAGTATTTGTTGATTTGGATAAAGTAGAGAATCGCATACAATCAGTAGTTGAGGGTTCTCTCCCTGACGATCAGCCAGAAATCACACATATTATTGATGATTCTATAGAGAAAGAGCCAGAAGTCATTATGAACGGCTTAGATATTGCTAAAGAAGAGGCTGTAACTGAAAAAGCTAAAGATATAGAATCAGAAATCTTAGATTCAGAACACTATGATTCAAAAGATGTAGTTTCGGATTTAAAAGATAAGCATAAAAAAGGAACTGCTATTTAACCCACTATCTTTGTATTATTCCCTCTCTTGGGAGAGGGTTAGGGAGAGGGTTGGTCCTCGTCACTATCTATTGCAAGAAAGAAAGGCCTTTTTGCTTTAACATCTTGCCTGATTGCTCCAATAAAAAGATACATTAATACTATTAAAATCAGCAATAAAGGTAGTTTAATTATCATATGTTCAAACATTAATATTTTCTCCTAGCTTATGTTATTTGCTTTAGCATATTTAAAGATATCACCAGATTCAAGAATTGGCAAAATTCCACCAAGTTCCTTTAGTGAAAATTCTTTACCAGTAGTAATATTCTTTATAGTGTTTTCAGTAATGTTAAGCTCTGCTTCATCACCTGTTTTAAAAACTTTAGTTAACGTAGATGTTGTTTCATAAGGTATTACATATCCACCATTTACAGAGTTTCTGTAGAAGATTCTAGCAAATGAGTTTGCCACTACTACTTCAGCTCCAGCTTCGTTAAGTGCTAAAGGTGCATGTTCCCTAGAAGACCCACAACCGAAATTGTCTCCACCAATAACTATTTTGTATTCAGATGAAAATCCTGCAGTTACAAAAGGCTTGTCTCCAGTAGGAAGACCTTGTTGTCCTTCTGGAACTCCACAAAGTGCGAATTTGCCAAAGTATTTTCTTTCTTCTTCTAAGGAAGGGTTGTAGCTTAGAAATTTTGCAGGAATTATCTGGTCTGTATCAATATTGTTTCCTAGTACATAAACTTTTCCAGTTATTTTTTCTTTCATTGTGATTGTCCTTCCTTATAAATATTCTATTGGGTCAGTGATTTTACCCGTCAAAGCGCTTGCCGCAGTTGTATACGGAGAAGCAAGGTAAACAAATGATTGCATAGAACCCATTCTCCCTGGGAAGTTACGATTTGTTGTAGATATTACAACTTCGTCGCCATGTGTTCTGCCAAAAGTATCATCTGGACCACCAAGACATGCGGCACAAGATGGTTCACCAATCTTACATCCAGCATCTTTAAAGATTTGCATTAATGTTTTGCCATCAATAGTTTCTTCATTCATTTGTTTTTCAATAAAAGTAGTAGAAGGAACAACATAAGTTGTAACAGCTACTTTTTTGCCATTAAGAATCTTTGCAGCAGCAATAAAATCAGTAATTTTGCCACCCGTACAAGAACCGATATAAGCTTGTGTTATAGCAGTGTCTTTACAGTCACTAACTAATTTTTTATTATCAGGAGAATGTGGTGCAGCTACACATGGTGTAAGTTTTGAAACATCGTATGTTTTTACATATCGATAGTTTGCATCTGCATCACTTTGCATTACAGTCATGTCTACATTAGTTTTTTCTTTTACATAAGCAATTGTCTTCTCATCAGGAGCAATGATTCCATTTTTACCACCGGCTTCAATCGCCATGTTACAAATAGTCATTCTTTCATCAATTGATAAGCTATCTATTGTTGTGCCTTCAAATTCCATAGCACAATAAGTAGCTCCATCAACACCAATATCTCCAATAATATGCAAGATAAGGTCTTTTGCCATTAAGTTTTTAGGCATTTCTCCATTAAGGATAAACTTGCAAGTCTCAGGAATTTTCAACCAAGTTTTCCCTGTGCCCAATGCAAAAGCTGCATCAGTATTTCCTACTCCAGTTGCAAATGCTCCAAGAGCTCCATGAGTACATGTGTGTGAATCAGTTCCTAAGATAATCTCACCAGGCCTTACATGACCTTTTTCAGGCATTGTCACATGGCATACTCCCATATAGGTGTCGTTTGCTGGATCGTAGAAATTAGGGATGTTCTGTTCTTTTACAAACTCCCTAAGTGTTTCAATATTTCTATGTGATTTTTGATCACATGTATGAATGTAATGGTCTGGGATGATTATAACATTCTCTTTATCAAATACTTTTGCATTTTGTCCAAACTTTTCTTTAAAAATCCCAATAGTACCAGGTCCACAAACATCATGTGTCATAAGTACGTTGATGTTTACCCAAACGTTATCTCCTGGTGTTACATTTTCTTTACCTGCTGCTTTTGCTAATATTTTTTCAGTTATATTTTGTCCCATATTTTTTTCCTTTTCTTAAAAATCTCTGCTTCTGTTGCCCACTATTCTTAGAATGAATAGGAACAGGTTAATAAAGTCTAAATAAAGTGTAAGTGCACCATAAATAGCTAGTTTTTTGCCGCCTTCTTCATCAGTTATATTTTCTGATATGCGTTTGAGCTTCTGTACATCCCAAGCCGTGAGTCCAATGAATACTGCAACACCTGCATAAGATATCAACCAATAGAAGACCGCACTTTGCAGGAATATGTTGATTACGCTTGCTATAATAATTCCGATTAGTCCCATGAATACAAGTTTTCCTAAACTAGAAAGATCGCTTTCAGTTGTATATCCGTAAAATGTCATTGCTCCAAAAGTAGCAGCTGTTATAAAAAAGGCTAAGGAAACAGATGCTCCGGTATACATGATGAATAATCCAGAAAGAGTAATCCCATTTAATAATGAATAACCCAAGAAGATTAAAGATGCTTGGGCAACGCTTAGTTTGTCTAAGCGGGCTACAATTATACTTACAGCAAACAATTCTAAGATAATTAATCCGAACAACATAAATGGACTACCTAAGAAGAAACGTATTAAGGATTGGCTAGAGGCTACGTACATTGATGTAGCTCCTGTAGTAAGAAGGCCTAATGTCATCCATGAAAATACTTGGTTAAAGAAAGTTCTCTGTACATTTGCAACTGCATTTGAAGTTATTTTAGCCATTTGATGTCTCCTGTAAAATTTTGTTTATTATAGCAGATTCCTGATTAACAGTCCTCTATATATACTAACAAAAGAACAGAAAAATATGATGTTTTTTATGTTTAGCTGCTCTATAAAGAGGGAATAGTTTAATAGTAAAGATAAATTGGGGGGAAGAAATGAGTTCGACTAATAGAGTATTAACTATTGATGAAGTTCAGAGTCTCGATACTAATAAACAAGAGGTATATGAGATGGTTCTACAAAAGATGCAAGATAAAATAGAATCTTATAACAACTTAGTTTGTGATGAGTCACTTGAATTGATTATTAAAGACAAAGATGTTTGTAGAGTAGAGTTTATAATAAAGAATTCTAAATGGACGTCAGTTGATAATGCTAAAAATATATTAGGCATCATGGAAGAAGAGCTTGAGTATAAAGAACTAGCTCCAGTTATTTCGAAAAGAGATTTTCGTCAGAACCTAGCAGGCTACTTTAAGTTCTTTTAATAAAACTTACAGGGCTGCTGCTAAACTACAGGGGGTAAGGCAGCAGGAGGGGACTACTTGAGTAGTAGATAACTAACCCGTATTTCACTAGAATATATATCAGACCAATGAGAGTCTATCTTAGCGCCAGGAGGTTCTAAGTCCTGCCACTTAATATCTTTATTAATAGTATATTTTGACCAATCCAACTGAACAAATTCTGTATTAAGTGCTTGGAAATATAGTTCCAATAGCGATTTTGTAGGGCAAGTAAGCAATGTTAATGGGTTTTGCTGTGGTTGATTCTTAAAGGTATTCTGTTCTAATTCATAATGCTTTTGTTTTTTTGCTTTAGTAACAGAATGTAGCATGATAGGAAGCTGCAATGATTCCTCAGTAAGAGTTTTAAAATATGTTGGTCCATCTTTACCTTGAATAGCATTATAGTAAGCAGTAAATGTATCTAGTATGATTGCCTCTTTTGCTACTTTTCTCATTAGCTTAAGTAAGTGAAAGTTATCAGGTATATAGTAAAGAAGACCAAAACATAGAATAGTATCAAAAGAGTTTTCTTCTAAGTTTGTTAGGTATTCTATTACCTCTTCCTTTATGAACTCAGCATTAGCTATATTCGTTTGAGTTGCAAAGTCATTAGCTTGAGTAATTAAATTTGCATCTCCATCTATGCCTACTATTATATTAGCTCCTAGCGATGAGCAAATATAAGCCATTGTGCCAAAATGACAGCCAAGGTCTAATATTTTTTTACCTTTTATATATTTGATGTTGTTTTCTAATAAGATTTCGGCTCTAGCATTAGTAGCTTCGTTAGAATATGGCACTGCCCAGCGTTTATCACGAGTTTCGTTTATTTGATAAGTAGAATTTTCTGCGATATATATATTCATTTATTTAATTATACTAGATTTGTATTAATTTTGTTTAAAATACGGTATCTAGTATTTCTTGAATTTTTGTATTTTGATTTGGGTCTTTTATAATTGCTATTATTGCATTCATATCTAGACCTAAACAGGTCGTAAGTTGTTGTGCATGTTTTATTGAGCTCATTTTTTTTAGTTCTTGAGATTGTTGTGCATGCAAGTTAAGTAAGTCATATGGAATATTTTTAGTTCTTTGTATTTCTCCTAAGTCATTTATTATTATCCCATATTTATTTATTATTTCTGAGTTTTCTTTAGTAGGGAAAATAGTAGTTCTTAATGTTAATGGTATTGTTAGGTACTTATTTGCTAAGTGAGTCATGAAGTCCATTGTTTTTTGTACAGTTTTAATAGTGTCTTGTACGTGTGGAATCATGAAATTTGCAACTACTGGCATTTTTAGAGATGTAGTAATTTCTAATATTTTTTGTATGTTATTTAGTGATATATCTTTATTGATTGTTTTGAGTATTTCTTCAGATCCACTTTCTATCCCAATATTAATTAGTATATTTCCAGCATTTTTTATAAGTTGAAGGTTTTCTTTCTTTGTCATATATTTTTCTGCGCGTATGTTACAAATCCATTGAATTTTTTCTTTAGCTATTTCATTGCAGAAATTTATTAGACGATGCTCGGAAGTATTTAATGTTTCATCTACAATTAAAAATCTTTTGTATTGAGGATAGTTTTTTTTAATAAAACGAATTTCTTCGACAATATTATTAACAGACCTTATTCTGTAAGGGTTATTGTTATGTGCATTTATGCAGAAGCTGCAATTATGTGGGCAATAGCGACTGCCTGTAATATAACATTGCTCAGTGATTAGGGGGTTGCTGTATTTTGAAAGGTCTAACCATTCTCGGTCAGGAAAGGGAAGTTTGTCTAAAGGAATTGAAGACGCCTCTCTAGGAGTTTGTATTGCTTTTTTTTCATATGAGAAAACTATATTTGGTATTTCGTATGGTCGAAAGTCAGTTTTCTTAGATTCGTTTATTATTTTCTCTAATGTTTCTTCACCTTCCCCCAAAATAATGAAGTCTAAGTAATTATTATTAACATAATCTTGTACGAAATGAACAAAAGGCCCACCCCATATTATTGTAATATTTGGATATTTTTGTTTAATAATTTTTGACAATTCAACGGATACATTAAGAGTACGAAAGTTTACTGTTAGTCCAACATATTCTATTTTGTGATTTTCTATTAATTTGTATATAGAGTTTTCGTTATCAATTGAAAGGTCAATGCCATGGCATGAGATGTTTTTGCTCTTTAAGTAAGAAATTAGGTAACTTATTCCCAAAGGAGGATGTGTTTGAATATATTGTTTCTTTTTTATTTTTTCATGAGGCAATATAAATAGAATAGACATGTTTATTCCCCTTGTTTATTTTGTAACAAGTATCCCGCAAAAGTTTAGATATTGGAAACATTTTTCTACTTTAGTAAATCCAGCATCTTCCAATAATTTTTTATTTTCCTCATATGTCATTGGGACCAATACATCCTCAAGTGCTTTACGCTTTTGTTTCACTTCCATCTTAGAGTAACCTTGTTGTTCCTTAAAAAGTTCATGTAGTTCAATAAACTCTTCTTTGAATTCTTGGCTGTATATTTTCTCAAAGATTATCATTGCACCTGATGGTAGCATAGCTTTATTAATTTTCTTAAGTAGCTCAAGTCTGTCAGTTATCTGCATGAACTGCAGGACATAGGTTAGCACTACTACTGAAGTTGGCTGGAATTCAACGTTTAATATATCGTCGCAGATAAATTCTATGGATTTATTGTTTGTGCATTTTTCTTTTGCTTTTTTTATCATAGGTTCTGATGAGTCTATGCCAATCATCTTCATAGGTTGGTTTGTCAGCTTGAGTATTGTTTTAAAAGTTTCTCCAGTAGAACATCCTAGATCGTACGCTACGGATCCTTCTTTGTAGAAGTTTATAACTGTATTAGCGATAAGTTGTTGAGTCTCTTTATAACAAGGAACTGAGCGTTTTATCATGTTATCAAAAACATTTGCTACATTCTCATTGAATGAGAAAGAGGGTAGTGGATCCATGGACTTAGAATATATATCATCTTTATTCATAATAATAAATTATATCACGACATATATTTGACGTAATAAATAATAGAGGGATATTATATTACGTATGATGATAATCATTTATATTACAGTAATATTTGCAGTAATAGCAGGAGTGTATTGCCCTCCTTGGTTCCCTTTATTCGTTTTAACTGTTTCAGTTCTATACACTTTTATGAAGAAAAAAGTTTTAAGAAATCTTCTTTCGTTAACAATAATATTTTTGATATTTTTTATTTATACAAACAATATAGTTAGAGATGCTAGAAGTGATTATCAATTAATCAAGCAAATGAATGGGGCTTCTGTAAAAGTAGAGGGTGTTATAAAGAAAGTTTATAACTATGGATTTATTTTAAAAATAAGAGAGGATCCACAGTTGGCATCAAAGAAGCTGATTGTATATAAAAAGGCACATGGCTTTATTGTCGGAGATACTATTCTAGTAACTGGAAAGCTTCAGGTGCAGGAAGATGATGACAACCTTAGTTTGATAACTAGGCCAGTAGCGAAATTACTGCCTCGGCAACTTATTCGTATCAATAAAAGTAAATTAACAGTTATATTTAAATTGAAAAGATTAATGATAAAGAATCTGAATATTCATTTGCCAGAGTATTATGCAAATTTTCTGACAGGTTTATTAATAGGTGTTAATGGAATAGAGCTTGATAAAGATTTGCAGAATGTATTTCTAAATCTGGGACTATTACACATGCTTGTTGTCTCTGGCGCACAGGTTGCATTACTAACAAGTATTCTAATAAAGATTTTAGCAGTATTTGATCTGCCCAAAAGCATCAGCTTTATTTTTATATTGCTATTTAACAGTATGTTCCTTTTGTTTGTGGGCGGAGATATTTCAGTTCTTAGGGCAGTAATCATGATGCAGATTACTGTGTTTCTGAATTATAGCAATCGACAAAAGACTTCTCTTCAAGTTTTGTCCTTAACGGGGATTATTATGCTTTGTTTCTCCCCTGGCATGTTGTTTTCTCTTAGCTATATCCTATCTTTTTGCGCAACATTTGCAGTTGTAGAGATTTCGCCACGTATACAAACAATGCTAGAGGATAATCCGTATATACCGAATATTCTTAAAGAACCATTAGCCATTTCATTGGGACCAATTCTTGCTACTTCGCCAGTGATATTTCTAGTGAATCATCGTTTTGATGTATTATCTTTATTTGCGAACATTTTGTTGGGTCCATTGGTTGAAGTAATAGTTATTGTGGGTTTTCTCGGATTACTTCTTAGCTTGGTAATTCCCATAGTTGCGTGGTCGCTTTTGCAATTTGTCTTTGGGCTAATGGTGATAGTGAAGATCATTGCTGACGCCATGTTCTCATTCTCAATGCGTAGTCTATATTTCAGGCATGCATTTATGTTCAATGTAGTTATTTATTATCTATTCTTTATCTGTTGGATTTATAATCGTAAATTATTCAGGCAATATCATATTATATGGGCAACTATACTTGTAGCGGGTTTGCTTTCTAATATTTGGTTCATATCAAGACAACCTATTCATGAATTATACCTTATTAATAATAAGAGTTGGTTTTCTTCAATATACGTTAATAGGAATAGAGTGTTAATGGTGGTGTCAGAAAGAAATCCAGAGGCAGAAGCGTATCTGCTGAAGCATACATATCTATATAAGCCAGATATTATAATAAGTTTGGATGATGATTCTTCTATAGGTAAATTTATATTATGGGGAGACGTGGAGTTAAATAGAGATAGCCATCAATTATATATAAAGGATAAATTGCTAACTTTTAGACTAGTAGAAAGTTTCTCTAAAGAAAATTATAATAGTGATGTATTGTTCCTTCCTAAAGTAAAAAGAGTTAACAGAACTTTGTTGGCTAGTAACGCTACTATTATTGTTGCTCCAGTAGGGCAGTCTGAAGGGCATATTATTTCCAACAAGAAAAATATTGTAAAGGTCTATATGAAAGGTGATTCTATAATGTTAGAAGCTATCTAAGCGCCTTTTCATCTATACTTGCAGTATGGTGTCTTACGTATTATAATAATTTGGCTAAGAGAAGTGGGCTGTCCCACTTTTTTTGTTTTTATATAAAGATAATGTTAGATATAAATTAACAAGGAGTTGGAAGATGATCAATATACCGGGTTTGCAGGAAGTAGTAAACCAGATCCAAGCAGAAAGAGGCATTCCTAAGGAAGACGTTATGCTAGCAATAGAAGACGCATTAGTAATGGCTGCAAAGAGATACCATGGTACAGATGAGAATTTAAAAGCTGTATTAGATGAAAAAGAAGGTGTAGGCAGAATTTACGCTACAAAAGAAGTAGTAAAGACTGTTGAAGACCCTATGTTTGAAATATCTCATAAAGAAGCTAAGGCATATGATCCTAAAGTTAAAGTCGGCGCTGAAATAGATGTTGAGTTTAACCCTCCTGAATTTGGAAGAATTGCTGCTCAAAAAGCGAAGCAAGTTATTATGCAACGTATTGTTGAGAGTGAGAAGAATTCTATATTTGAAGAATATAAAGATAGAATTGGCAATTTGATTATAGGTGTTATTCAGAGAAAAGAAGGCAAGAATTATCTTATTAATCTTGGAAGAACTGAAGCTGTTCTAGATCTTAGAAACCAGATACCTGGTGAAGAGTATCGTATTAAAGACAGAATCAAACTATTCTTCGTTGAAATCGTAAAAACTAATAGAGGTCCTGAAGTTATTGTTTCTAGATCACATGAAGGCCTTGTTAAGAAGATGTTCGAACTAGAAGTTCCAGAGATTCAACAAGGAATTATCGAAATCATGTCTATCGCTAGAAGAGCTGGCTATAGAACAAAAATAGCTGTTAAATCTAATGATGAGCAAGTTGGCGCAGTTGGAACTTGTGTAGGTAGAATGGGTGCTAGAATCCAAAATATATTAAAAGAGATTAATGGTGAGAAGATAGATATTATTGAATGGAAAGATAATCCACAAGAATTTATTTCTAATTCATTGAAACCTGCGGTTGTAACAAGGGTAGAAATTGTTAATGAAGAAGAGCGTAAGGCAAAAGCATTAGTTGAAGATGATCAGCTTTCTTTAGCAATCGGCAAGAGCGGACTTAACGTAAGATTAGCATCACGTTTAGTAGGCTGGAGTATCGATGTTGTTAAAGCAAGTGAAGTTGAATCAAACTTACTTGAAAAATTAATGGCAGAAAAAAATGCGGGAGCTGCTGCGGCAGAAAAAGTTGCAGAAGATCCAGTTGCAGAAGATGTTACTTCTGAAGAACAAGAAGAAGAAGCACAAAAGATTAAGGTTAATGAAGCTGCTGCAAGTTTAGGACTGGGAGAAAAAGATTTTATGGCTAAGCTTGAAGAGATTGGGCATAAAGTGAAAAGTGCTTCTAGTAATATTGATTTAGATGTTTTTGATAAGGTAAAAGAGAGCTTATAGCTTTTAAGGAGATTATATTTTGAGAGTACATGAGGTAGCAAAAGAACTAGAACTTACTAATAAGGCGTTAATTAATGTCTTATCTAAAATAGATATAGAAGTGAAGAGTCATGCCTCAGCTTTGAGTGATGATGATTTTGCAAAGGTAAAAAAATACCTTGCAGAACTTGAGAATCCAACGAAAGAAGAATCTGCAGTAGAAGTTAAAGTATCTGCAGAAGATTCAGAAGTTGAAGAAGCTCCAAAGAAGAAAAGCAAGAAAAAACAGGATGAAGAAGAGCCTGAAGAAGAGATTAGAATAATTGAACTTAAAGGCAATAGCCTTACTGTTAAAGATTTTTGTGATTTGATTGAAACTCCACTTACTAGTGTTATGACATTAATGATTCAAAAGGGAATGATGTTAAATCTAAACCAGAACATTGAATTTGAGTTAGCTGCAGATATTGCACTTGAATATAATATTATGCTTGAGCGTAAAGAGACTAACTTAGCTGAAAAACAGCAGAAACGTGTTGAAGATGTATATATGTCTGAGATCGAAGAAGATGTGCGATTTTTAAAAGAAAGACCTCCAGTTGTTACGGTAATGGGACATGTTGACCATGGTAAAACTAAATTATTAGATGCTATTAGAAACACAAATGTTGCTGATGGTGAATCTGGTGGAATTACTCAGCATATAGGTGCTTATCAAGTAGATATTAATGGAAAAAGAATAACATTTATTGATACTCCTGGTCACGAAGCTTTTACTGAAATAAGAGCTAGAGGTGCAAATATCACTGATATTGTAATTCTAGTAGTTGCTGCCGATGATGGAATCATGCCTCAGACAAAAGAAGCTATCCACCATGCTAAGTCAGCAAAAGTGCCAATAATAGTTGCTATTAACAAAATGGATAAGCCAGATGCAAATGCTGATAAAGTTAAACAGCAATTAGTTGAGTATGAATTAGTTCCTGAAGATTGGGGAGGAAGCACAATATGTGTTCCTATTTCAGCTTTAGAAGGAACTGGTATTGAAGATATATTAGAAATGATTTTACTTGTTGCAGAGACAGAAGAGTTAAAAGCTAATCCTAATAAAAAAGCTACGGCGATTGTATTAGAATCTCATCTTTCAATCACTAGAGGTCCTGTAACGACTGTTCTTGTTAAGAGTGGAACCATAAGAATAGGTAATCCGTTTGTTATTGGTCCAGTATACGGAAAAGTCAGAGCACTTATCGATGATGAAGGAAATAAGATTAAAGAAGCTGGCCCATCAACACCTGTTGAGGTTTTAGGTCTTTCAGATGTTCCAGGAGCCGGAGATGTAATGCAAGTAGTTACTACAGACAAAGAGTCTAAGAAAATAGCTAATAGTAGAGCTGATGAGTTGATAGATTTAAAGAGACAGCAAAAGAAGACAGTAACTCTTGATGAGTTTTCTAGAAAGATTAATGCTGGAGAAATGACAACATTAAATCTTATTATTAAAGCTGATGTTCAAGGATCATTAGAAGCAATTATTAATTCTATTGCGAAGATAGCGCTTACAGACGCAAGTATTCACGTTGTACATAGTGGCATAGGGCTTATTACTGAATCTGATGTAATGTTAGCATCAGCTTCAAATGCAATTGTAATGGGATTCCATGTAGGTGTTCCAGTTTCTATTAAGACTAAGGCCGAAGATGAAGGTGTAGTTGTAAGATTATATAGTATTATTTATAAATTATTAGAAGATGCAGAGTCTACTGTTAAAGGTATGCTTAAGCCTGTGTTTGAAAAAGAATTAACAGGTACAGCTGAAGTAAGACAATTATTTAAATTCTCTAAAGTTGGTACTATTGCTGGATGTTACATTACCGAGGGTAAAGTAGTAAGAGGCAATGATATGGAAATATATAGAGGCGACACAATGATTTATGATGGTAGTCTTGATTCGTTGAAGAGATTCACAGAAGATATAAGAGAAGTTTCTAGTGGCTTTGAATGCGGTATCGTTATTGATGGTTTTGATGATTTTCAAGAAGGCGATTTAGTAAAAGTATTTACTTTAAAAGAAGTAAAGCCTATATAATCCCCCGGAGAACTCAATGGTTGAAAGACATATACGTGTAGCTGAAGAGATAAAAAAAGCTATTTATCCAATTATTAATACAGAGTTAAAAAAACCAATTCAGTTTTTTAGCATTTGCCATGTAAAATTAGCTAAAGATATTTCTTTTGCAAAGATTTACGTTAGTTTTTTTACAAAAGCTGGCGAAAAAGATTTAGAAAAAATTAATGCAGCAAAAGGTTTCATAAGAAGCAGATTAGCAAAAATTATAAAAGTAAAAAAGATTCCAGAACTTAGTTTTGTTTTAGATGAATCACTTAAAATTGGTGGAGATGTCCTGGATACTTTGAATTCTATGGATATACCAAAGGACGAGTAGTGGTCTCAAGTAATGTTTTATTCCAAATAGAAGAAAAGCTTGTTCAGAGCAAAGGTGTTCTAGTCTTAGCTCATGATTACCCTGACGGTGACGCTGTTGGTTCTGTGGTTGCTATGTGCAATTACCTATCTAGTATCGGTAAAGTTTTTTTCGTATATTACAACAATCTAGAAGAAGAGCAATGGGCAGAGTTCTCACTTATAAATAAAGATAAAAGAGTTACATTAGAGCAGATAGCTGACATTAATGCCGATGTGGTTTGTGTTCTGGATAGTAGCAATGTTGATAGATTAGGCCCAGTAAAAGAGACTCTTTCAGGGTTTAAAACTGTTATTAATATAGATCATCATGGCGACAATAGCTTATTTGGTGATATCAATTTAGTAGAGCAATCTGCTGCAACTGGTGAAGTTTTATATAATATTTTTGAAGAGCTTGGTTGGTCGGTAGATTCTGACACAGCTGTGGCTTTGTTGATTGCTATTATTTCTGATTCAGGACGGTTTCAATATATAAACACACATCCTAGATTGTTTAAGATAGTGATGAATTTAGTAGAAATTTGTGGAATGGAAGCATATTTTCAAGTTGTACAGAATCTTTACGAACAAGTATCTTTGCAAAAGCTTCAGTTGTTCAGTGAGATAATTAGGAATGTAGAATTTTATAATAAAGTAGTGGCTTTTTCTTTTATTGAAGAAGATGCTGGTCTTACAGAAGGACTTATTGAACAGATAAGAGCTATCAAAGGTGTGAAGGTTGCTGTGTTAGCTAGAAAAGTTGGAGACTTAATTAAAATGAGTTTCAGGTCTAAAGATAAAGACTGTAGTGTGAGAGAGCTTGCTAGCAAATTTGGAGGTGGTGGACACCCAGGAGCTGCTGGAGCTTCTATGCCTTTAGTCGATTATGAGAAGCAAATAGTTGAAATTCAAAATATCATTAAGGAATATGCTGAGAGTCTGTAATGAAGCAGAGTGCTGATATACCTCAAGGTTTTTATAATATAAATAAGCCATCTGGCTGGACTTCATTTGATGTCGTAAACAAAATCAGAAATTTATCAGGAGAGAAAAAAGTTGGGCATGCAGGGACATTAGATCCACTCGCAACAGGTGTATTAGTTGTGGCTGTAGGGAAACCATTTACAAAACAGCTTACAGAATTATCAGGAACAGATAAAGTATACAATTTTGAGATAACTTTTGGAGTAGAGACAGAGAGTCACGACCTAGAAGGTGCTGTTGTCCGCAAAGAGGCTCCAGTAGGCATAACTAAAGAAAAAGTAGAGAGTGTTTTAACTCAGTTTACAGGAGATATTGAGCAGATACCGCCAATGTATTCAGCTATTAAGAAGAATGGCAGACGTTTGTATGAGTATGCTAGAAAAGGTCAGACAGTAGAGATGCCCCCAAGACAAGTTACTGTATATAGTTTGGAGTTACTTTCTTTTTCTGACCCTTCCGACTTCACCTCTAGTGAAGTCACCTCCCCTATTAGGGGAGGCAATGAGAAGTCGCCCCTAATAGGGGAGATGTCAGCTCCGCTGACAGAGGGGTCTTTAGAAGAATATCCAAGGGTAACATTGAGAGCCAAGGTTTCCAAGGGAACTTATGTTCGTTCTTTATCATTTGATATTGGTGTAGCGCTAGGGTCATTTGGTGTTTGTAGTAAGCTTATAAGAGAAGCTGTATCAGATTATAAGCTAGAAGATTCTAGAACAATAGAATCATTTATGGAGAATAGTACTGATGAATGAACCTTTACAATTATTAGAGAAATATAATGAGAACGTAAACCTTGATGTGGTACGTGGGTCTTCAATAGCTATCGGAGCTTTCGATGGATGTCATTTAGGGCATAATGAGCTTTTGTCTAAGGCTGACTATGCACTAGCTTTTTGGCCATTGCCTAAGACCTTGTTTTCAAAAGATATTAAATGCCTATCAATCTTAAATGAAAAGAAAAGTTTATATGAGAACTTTTTGTTTGTAGAGTTCGATAAAAAGTTTGCATCTAGATCAGCTGAATATTTTATGGATTTTATAGAAAATAGTTTTGCTCCATCAAAGATAGTTGTAGGATGGGATTTTCGTTTTGGCAGAAGGCTTGAAGGTGGGGTTCTTGAAATAGAACAGTATATTAAAAAGAACAATCTTAAGACCGAATTGATTGTTATACCTCCAGTTATGGTGGATGGTGAGATTGCCAAAAGTACTGCGATTAGAGATTATTTGGCAGTGGGAAATCTTGAAAAGGCTAACAGTATGTTAGGCTATGATTTTTTCTGCATATCAGAAGTTGTAAAAGGTAAGGGTGTTGGTAAAACATTAGGCTTTCCTACTATTAATCTTGTTATAGATGAGAGGAAGCAGTTGCCATTGCCTGGAGTATACGCAGGCACAGCGTTGGTTGATGGACAAGAGCTAATGGCGGCAATAAGTTTGCTGGATAGAGGTGGCCAACTAGATTTAGAAGCTTTTTTGTTAGATTTTAAAGGGGATATATACGGTGAAGAAGTTAAGCTATCTTTTCATAGTTTTATAAGAGAATCTATTAAGTTTGAAAATCATGAGCAGCTTAGTAAACAAATTGCTAAAGATGTAGAGAAGGTTTCTGAATATCTAGCTTGCAGCTAGTTATTGTCGCAGGTAATATAATTTGACTAGTACAGAATACCTGTTATGATGCAGAGGTACTAAAACTTATACGTGAAATACCGGAATACCTGATCATTAACCAAATTTGAACAACTTTTCCATCTTTAATTTTTTAAATTAACTATTTCACTAACAAGTGATATTACAAATAGCGATTTGAAGAAAAGAAAAGAGGAAAAAAATGACAGAGAAAAAGAAATTCAGTGAATTGGGGCTTTCAGATAGAGTATTGAAAGCAATATATAAGAAGGGTTTTGAAGAGCCAAGTGACATCCAGTCTATGGTAATTCCCCTAATGCTACAAAATGATACAAACATCATTGCACAAGCACAAACAGGAACAGGTAAGACAGCCGCTTTTGGCCTTCCACTTATAGAATTAATAGATCCAAACAAAAGAAGTGTTCAGGCATTAATCTTAGCTCCTACAAGAGAGTTAGCTATTCAGGTTTCTGAAGAGATTAATTCTTTAACAGGCAATAACGATATTGTTGTTGTTCCTATCTATGGTGGACAGTCTATTGATCAGCAGTTAAGAAGATTAAAAAGAGGTGTTCATATTGTTGTTGGTACTCCAGGTAGAGTTATCGATCACCTTAAGAGAAAGACATTAAAATTGCAGGAGATAGATCATCTTATTTTAGATGAAGCAGATGAGATGCTTAATATGGGATTTGTTGAAGATATGGAAGAAATCTTCAAGTATACAAATCCTGAAAAGAGAACATTGTTGTTTTCAGCAACTATGCCAAGAAGAATTCTTGATTTAGCAAAGAAATATATGGATGGGTATGAGTTACTTGCAGTAAAAAATGCACAGCTTACTACTAATCTAACTGAACAAATTTATTTCGAAGTAAAGATGTCAGATAAGTTTGAGGCTCTTACTAGAATTATAGATATTGTAGATGATTTTTATGGATTAATTTTTTGTAGAACAAAGATGGATGTAGATGAGCTTGTATCTCGTATGACTGATAGAGGTTATGATGCCGCTGCAATACATGGTGATATTTCACAGGGACAAAGAGAGAAGACATTAGGACAGTTTAAAAAGAAGGTAGTTAATATTCTTGCAGCAACAGATGTAGCAGCAAGAGGTATTGATGTAAACAATCTTACTCATGTTATTAATTTTTCATTACCACAAGATCCTGAAGCTTATGTCCATAGAATTGGAAGAACAGGAAGAGCTGGAAATCAAGGAACTGCTATCACATTTATTACTCCTAGTGAGTATAAGCGTCTTATGTTTATTCAGAAGATTGCAAAAACAGATATCAAGAAGTCTCAGGTTCCTGGTGTTGAACAGATTATTGAAAGCAAGAGAAAGAAAATTGCAGAAGATTTATCAGGGCTATTAGATAGCAATGTAGATAAATATTACACAGAATGGGCAGCAGATATTACAGAAGACAAAGATCCTTCAGAGATAATTGCTTCATTATTAAGCTATTGTTTTGATGATGATCTTAATCCTAAGGCTTATGGCAAAATTCATGATACAGGTTCAAGAGCTAGTCATGTTGATTTGCAAGGTAAAGCTAGATTGTTTGTAGCATTAGGTAGAAGAGATAATTACAATGCTTCAAAACTTGCTGATTTGATTGTAAGTAAAGTTGATATTAGAAATAGAGAAATTAGTGATATTCAAATTAGAGACAACTTTAGTTTCATCACAGTTCCTTATGAAAAAGCAGAACAAATTCTTGAAAGCTTTAAAGAAAAAGGACAAAGACCTCTTATTACACACGCTAAAAAGAAATAGTATTTCTTTAAATTAAAGTGTTTATCTTAAAAGCCCACTCGAAAGAGTGGGCTTTTTTTTATTAACACCCCCTCTGTACGCAAAAGCGTCCATCTCCCTACTTCGACAAGCTCAGCATATCGCCTCAATGGGGAGATAGTTTTGTTGTTGTGTATTATTCTTTCCCTTGAGGGAAAGCCAGAAAGGGTGTTTGGTGGAGATTTCTAGTCCTCAAAAAACAGCATTTATGATATACTAATGAACCTAATGAAAGAACAATTATCCTATAAAGACGCTGGCGTAAACATAGAAGCTGGCTATGAAGCTGTAAAGAAGATATCGGCAAAGGTAAAGACTACCTTTGATTCTCAAGTACTAGATAATTTTGGAAGTTTTGGAGGACTATTCTGTCCTGACCTTTCTGGTTATGATGAACCAGTATTAGTTTCTGGAACGGATGGAGTTGGTACTAAACTTCTTTTAGCTATCGAGACAGAGCAGCATACTACTATTGGTATCGATTTAGTAGCTATGTGTGTTAATGATATTATTTGCCTAGGCGCTAAGCCGTTATTCCTTTTAGATTATATTGGTATCCACAAGGTAGAGCCTGATAAGGTTGCTGCAATTGTTGACGGTATTGTAGAAGGATGTAAAAGAAGTAGATGTGCTCTAATTGGTGGTGAGACTGCTGAGATGAGAGATGTATATAAAAAAGGCGACTATGACTTAGCTGCATTTGTAGTAGGTATAGTTGATAAGAAGAAAGCTATTACTGGAGAGAAAGTAGCAGAAGGCGATGTTATTCTAAGACTTCCTTCTTCTGGTCTTCATAGTAATGGATATAGTCTTGCTAGAAAAATTATTGATAAATTAGAGGGAGAAGCTAGAGACGCGTTAATAGAAGCTGCTTTAGTTCCTACAACTATCTATGTTCAGAAAGTTCTAGAACTTTGTTCAAGATTTGATATACACGGTATAGCAAATATTACTGGTGGTGGACTTAGAGAGAATGTAGAAAGAGTTCTTCCGAAAGAGCTTGATGCTGTAATTGATACTACTAGCTGGGAAAGGCTTCCTGTCTTTGATGCTTTACAAAAAGTAGGAGATATCGCAGATAGTGAGATGTATAAAACATTTAATATGGGTGTTGGCATGGTAATGGTTACAAACCAAAAGAATGCTGACGCGATTATGGAATTTGATCCAGCTATTTCGGTTATCGGCAAAATGGTGAAGGGGTCTAAACAAGTTATCTTGGAGGGCCTTGCGTGAGCAAACTAAGAGTAGCTTTCTTAGGTTCAGGTCGCGGTTCAAATTTTCTAGCTATTCAGAACAACATTAACAACGGCATGATCAATGCTGATACTCAGGTTGTTATATCCAATAAAGATTCAAAGATGTTAGAGGTAGCCAGAGAGATGGATCTTACTGGTATATATCTAGACCCAAAAGGGTACGATTCCAAAGAAGAATATGATAAAGAGTTAGTACAGCTATTAGTAGCACATGGCGTGGACTTAGTTGTTCTTGCTGGATATATGAAGATATTAACTCCATTTTTTATAAACGCGTTTGAAGGAAAGATTATTAATATACATCCTTCATTACTTCCTGCTTTTAGAGGATTACATCCACAACAACAAGCAATTGATGCAGGTGTTAAGTTTGCAGGCGCCACCGTTCATTATGTTATTAACGAGTTAGATGCAGGGCCGATTATTGCGCAGGCAGTAGTTCCGCTATATCCAGAAGATGATGAAGATAAGCTTTCTACAAGAATTATTGAGAAAGAACATGTTATCTATTCAGAAGCAATAAAGCTAATAATTGCCGGCAAGGCATAGCTCAGCAGAGCATAGATATAAACTAGGAGGAAATATATGAGAGCGTTAATTAGTGTATCCGATAAAAATGGTATCGTAGAATTTGCAAAATCACTGAAAGATTTAGGTGTAGAGATCATCTCCACAGGGGGGACAGCTAAAGCCCTTAAATCAGCTGGTATAGATGTTATCGGAATATCTGATGTTACTGGATTTCCAGAGTGTTTAGATGGAAGGGTTAAGACTTTGGACCCTCATATTCATGCTGGTATTCTAGCTATGCGTTCCAACAAAGAGCATATGAAACAGATAGAGGAGCTAGGCGTTAGCACTATTGATATTGTGGTAGTTAATTTATACCCGTTCAAAGCCACTATTTTAAAAGAAGGTGTTGTTTTAGAAGACGCTATTGAGAATATTGATATTGGTGGGCCAACTATGTTGCGTTCTGCTGCAAAGAATTATCAGGATGTATCTGTGATCGTTGATCCTGAAGACTATTCGATTGTATTAGATGAACTTAAGTCTGGTAAGAAAGTATCTAAAAAGACTAATTTTTATTTAAGTTCTAAAGTTTTTGAACATACTAGTAGCTACGATACATTAATAGCAAGTTATATGAGAGAACAGCGTGGTGCTGATGACTTGCCAGAGAATATGACTATGACTTTTGAGAAAGTACAGGAAATGCGTTATGGTGAAAATCCTCATCAAAAAGCAGCATTCTATAAAGAGATCACTAATACTAAAGGCATGTTATCAGATGCTAAGCAGATACATGGTAAAGAGTTATCTTTTAACAATATCAATGATACACATGGTGCACTTGAGCTTTGTAAGGAATATGATGCTCCAACAGTTGTAGCATGTAAACACGCTAACCCATGTGGGGTTGGTAGTGCTAAAAATATTTATGAAGCATATATGAGAGCATATACGTCTGACCCTAAATCTATTTTTGGTGGGATCATAGTTGTTAATAGAGAGATTGATGAGAAGACAGCTGAAGAGATTAATAAGATCTTTATTGAAATAGTTGTTGCTCCTTCATTTTCTGAAGCAGCACTTAAGGTTCTTACACAAAAGAAGAATATTCGTTTGTTGGAACTAGATAACATGGAAATAAAACAACCAGATACAGCCTATGATCTTAAAAAGGTTAGTGGTGGATTACTTGTGCAGACAATAGATAGCAAATTGTATGATGGTGAACTGAAAGTAGTAACAGATCGTAAGCCTACTGCTGAAGAGTTAGCTGATCTAGAGTTTGCTTGGAAAATTGTGAAATATGCTAAATCAAACGGGATCGCTATTGGTAAAGATCAGCAATCTCTTGGTGTTGGTCCAGGTCAGGTGAATCGTATTTGGGCATGTGAACAGGCTATTGATCATTGTAAGGAAGCACTTGGAGCGGATACCTTAAAAGGTAGTTCGTTAGCTTCTGATGCTTTCTTTCCATTTCCTGATGTTGTTGAAGCTGCCGCTGCGGCAGGGATTACTGCTATTATTCAGCCAGGTGGGTCTATGAAGGATCAAGATTCTATTGATGCATGTAACAAACACGGGATTGCTATGGTTTTGACTAGCATGAGACATTTTAAACACTAAGAGGTAGTTAATTTATGGGTAGACCTTTTTATAGAGTTAAACAGTTCTTAGCAACATATAAGTCTAAGCTATCTTATTCTGAGGTTGAGTTTGTCCGTAAACATCTAGGGCATCAAGGGCAGATTCTTTTCTATCGTATGCAGGGGTTTGATCAGCGACATGCGTTGATGGTTGCCCATAAATGTTTAGAGAAGACTAGAAGTACTGATTGGGTAGATGAGAATGTTATGGCTAAGTCTGCACTTTTGCATGATGTGGGTAAGAGTTCTAAGAACATTGGTGTTTTATCTAGAGTGTTATATGTGATGCTTAGTTCTATTAAAGAAGGTAAGTTTCTTGATAAGTTTGAGAAACGTAAATCAATAATTCCGTTTAGAGATAATCTGTTCATCTTACATAACCATGGGCCGATTGGGGCTAATATGTTGATGGATGTTGGTGTTCAGGATAGGGCTATTTTGGAGACTTTGGCTACCCACCATGAAAAGCCTTCGATGAATGAGAATAAGATGCTTCCTATTTTGAGAGAAGTAGACGGCCAGCTTTAATTTCCCCTCAGTCAGCTTTGCTGACAGCTCCCCGACTCGGGGAGCCAAATGCCTTCCCAAATTGGGAAGGTGTCAGTCAAGCCTTAGGCTGACTGACGGAAGGGTGCTCTAAGCTTCCAAAATGGAATCTTAAAGGTCACAATTTGTGACCTTAGACTATTAAGGTGTCGCAAAATGCGTCACCATGTCATTCCGTACTTGCCTGTAAGCCTTTGGCTTGATGTGGAATCTATTCTTTTATAAATCCTATTTTATTTTTATTTTGAGTAACTGGTTCAAGTAGTATTCGAATAGAGTTAAATATCGTGCTTATTTGTTTATCATGTTCATTATATTTACTTTCAAGTTTATTGAGTTTTTTAGTTATTTCGATGTTTGAAGAAATTAGCTCTCTCATTTTTACAAAGGTTCTTACTATTAAGATTGATACTTTTGTGGCTTGTGTAGATTTTAGAATGTTTGCAATCATAAGGGCCCCATATTCGGTGAATGCATAAGGAAGAGTTCCTCCAAGAACTTGTTTTGAAGGTATCGCATTTTGCGAGACCATTGTATTTGTTTCAGATTCAGTTAGTTTAAACATAAAATCTTCTGGAAATTTTTCTATATTTCTTTTTACTTGTTCCCTAAGTCTATAAGCTTTAATTCCATAGAGCATAGCTAGATCTCTATCCAACATTACTTTTTTACCACGAATGATAAGTATTTTAGTTTCGATTAGTTCGTTAGGTATTAGTGTATCCATAGATTAATAATATATAATCTAAAAAATTAAGTCAACTTTAAAATTTAATAAAAAGAAAGCGTCAATAATCAATTTTATGAGGTCACAATTTGTGATATCAAGATAAGGGTCACAGATTGTGACCCCATGGCTCCCTCAGTCAGCCTGCTGCTGACAGCTCCCTCATCGAGGGAGCCTCAAATAAAGTTAGTTGATTGTGTAATGAGTAATATCTGTTAGTTGAGTTATTTGTTCGATTCAAGTCCCCCTCGATGAGGGGGAGGGCATTCTTTAGAATGTCAGGGGGAGCTATGTGCTGTTCAGACATTCTTTCAGCCATGATGTATAATTATATTTATGACATTTAAATTATCTGAGTTGGATCATTTACAAAATAAGCATATAGAAAAAATTGTATTTAGGGATTATTGCAACAAGCTGAAGATTATTCCTGTAAACATAGAGTCCCCCGATCCCCCAGATTTTTTATATACATATAAACATGAGCGCTTTTTATTAGAATTAACAGGTTACTATGATGAAGATTGTCAAAAAGAGGAGGCATATCGTCACAGATTAGTAAGTAGTTTCACAAAATATTATAAACAAAACTCTGATATTAAAGTTATTGGCAATATTCATTTAAAAGATAAAGCTAGAGTCAGCAAAAGAGAGAGAGAGCTTTTTAATAGGGAATTAATGAGTATTATAAATAAAAATCTTGAATATAAAAGAATATGGATAAAGAACCCTGCAGATTCACTTGAGATTGGTAAAAGACTTTCAAAAAAAGGAGAAACTGTAGTTGGTTCAGAAATATATAAGACGGTGGAGAGTATACGTTTGTCATCAATGTCTTCAATTTGTGATTTCAATACTCAGTCAGCTTGTTTTTTTGATAAAGAGTTTATTATTGATGTTGTAAAAAATAAAATCAGAGAAAAAGAAGTTAAGTGTAAGAAGTTTAATGAGCCTTGTGACATGAAAAGAATTTTAGTCATTCATGCTAATGGTACAAGTGGGGCTAGCAACTATGTTGTTACAGATGAATTGTTGAGCCATTCTTTTAAGAGTGATTATTTCGATAATGTTTATCTTTTTCATTTGATTGATAATGATTTAAATGATTTAAAAATGTCGATTTAGCCTCCTTTATCAAAGGAGGTGGCAGTCTGGTCACTGAGCGGAGTCGAAGTGAAAGACTGACGGAGGATTACAAGTTATTTAACAAACCAAAAATAACTAAACCCTCTCTATTTAGAAAATAATAAAATGTACAGCGACTAAACCTCTCTGCCAGGAGAGGTAACGACATTATAGTTACTTAAAAGACCTTTATATATTTCGTTGGTGAGGTTGGTGAGGTTAGAAGGTTTTTCTCCTTCCCTTACGAAGGGAAGGTGCCCGAAGGGCGGAAGGGTGTGCTAAAGACTAACTGTCCAACCAAAAGTATCTTCAGCTCTACCATACTGTATATCAGTAAGACATTTATATATCTTATCTGTAACTGGTGTAGCATTGTTCTTCAGAGTATAGTCAGTGCCTTGATAGCCTATTGTAGCTACTGGACTGATAACAACGGCAGTGCCAGAACCAAAACACTCTGTCAGCTCACCAGATGCTATGTCAGCAACAACCTGATTTATGTCTAAGTCACATTCTTCTACCTCTAAGTTATGATGTTTAGCTAATTTTATTACACTGTCTCTAGTTATGCCTGGAAGTATGCTTCCATTCAGTCTAGGAGTTTTAAGTTTGTTGCCATATACAAAGAAGATATTCATTGTTCCAACTTCTTCTACATATTTACGATGAACACCATCCAACCACATTACTTGTGAATATCCATTTTCATTAGCTTCTTTACTCGCAAGTAGCGAAGCAGCATAGTTACCACCTGTTTTAGCTTCACCAGTACCACCGGCGACAGCTCTTACATATTTATCTTCTGCAAGGATCTTTAGTCCCTCTTTTGTTTGAAAATAAGCTCCAACTGGGCTAAGTATAACGTAGTATAAATAAGTCTCTGAAGGTTTCATTCCTATCATTGGATATGTGCCTATCATTGTAGGTCTTATGTATAGGCTAGAATTATCTAGGTTTGGAATCCATCTTTTTTCTAGCTCTAATAATTTGTATAGTGATTCAAGGCAGAAATTTACATCTATCTCTGGCATACACATTCTTGCAGCACTTCTACCAAATCTTTTAAAATTTTCTTCAGGTCTGAATAATCCTATTTTTCCATCAGCACGATAGTAAGCTTTCATTCCTTCAAATATCTCTTGGGAGTAATGAAGCGATGACATAGCTGGTGATACTTCAAAATTGTGAAAATCTTCTATTTTGGCGTCATGCCAACCTTGTTCTAGAGAATGCTTAACTGTGATCATCATATCAGAATAGTTCTTGCCGAAGACAAGCGTGTTGAAATCCGGGAGTTCTTTTTTTGATACGTTATTTTTTATGGTCAGATCACTTAAGTCCATTTTCTTCTCCTTATTACCTTAATAGCTAAATTATATGTTCAAACCCTAAATCGTTCAATCTTTGATTGCTCTATTTGTTCCCCCTTCATAAGGGGGATGTCCGCCTCCGGCGGACAGGGGGATTATTCCCCTCTCCTTGGAGAGGGGTTAGGGGAGAGGGTATCTCCCCCTTGAGGGGAAATGTCGAGCTTGCGAGACAGAGGAGGTGTTGTTCCCCCTTCATAAGGGGTATCTCCCCCTCCGGCGGACAGGGGGATTATTCCCCTCTCCTGGGAGAGGGGTTAGGGGAGAGGGTTGTATCTCAGAAGTGAGTTTGTAAAAGATTTACTGCAATAATTTTTATTATGTTCCGATATATTTGTATCGATTAAGTATTAAGGAGTTATTAATGAACAAGAAGACCATCTCAATTGGGCAATCTAATGTAGTTACAGTAAACGCTGAGGAGATGATGGCATTATTAGGCGATAGTGATTCTAAAGCTAATGATGTTATAAATGCATTCCGCACATTTAGAGCCAGTAATGTTCATCTAATTTTAAAGAGCGAAGTAGCTGTAGATACAATTTTTTTTCTAAAGAACTATGCTTCTCCTTCAGATTTAACTAATTTCCTTTTTAATGTTTTAAGTAAAAATGAAAGAGCTCATTCTCTCAATAACGCGGACATACAAAATCTTATTAGCTTTTTTAATAAGGATTTGTACAAAACAAAAGATTTAACAGAAGAAGCTAACGTTGAGTTGAATTTTTTGTTGGCATTGTTGTACATAGAATCAATCGGAAGATACCGTGATAGCAATAGGGATCAAATATTTAAATCATTTGCTATGCTAGACCTTCATGCTTTGGTTAGTTTAGAATATGTTCAGCAAAGACCAGAATTATTATCAACCATCAAGGGCTTATTGTCTGAGTTGATAAATACGCCATTAGTTTGAGCCGAAAGGGGATTATTCCCCTCAGTCAGCCCTTGGCTGACAGCTCCCCGATTCGGGGAGCCAATGCCTTCCCAAATTGGGAAGGTGGCAGACGCAGTCTGACGGAAGGGGGATTTCTTTCAACCTCTAGACACCCTAAACCACAAACTGCTACACTTTATCTATGTTTGGAAAAATCAAAGAAGTATATTTTTATGGATGGCAATTAACAAAGCAAAACCTATTCTTTATGGTAGGGTTATTAGGCGGCGTTTATCTATTCCTTGCAGCATTAACATATCTTAGCTCTTTAGCTATAGGTAGCTTCTTTATGGGAATCGTTACATTTGTGTTGAATGTCTTCTTTTTATCTTTGTTCTTTTTGGGTCTTTCTAGCATCGCTCTTAAGTTAGTAAACAAAGAAGAATTTAGTATCAAAGACATGTATAGACAATGGAACCAGGTAGGTAATATTTTCTTAAGTTACTTGATTATGTTTTTCTCATTTATGTTTATCCATTATTTCTTTGTATTCTTTGGGGCAAGAACAGTTTTTTCAAACCTTTTTGCATTAATGGGATTATTATTACTATTTGTTGTTTATTTGTTATTCTTTTCTTTTATAAATTTTACGATAGTAAAACACCAGCTAAAACCAATAAAAGCTATTCAATATAATTTCTATTTAGTTAAGCGCAATATCTTATTCTTAGTTCTATTTTATGCTTTTTATATAGGAATAAATTTAGCAGGTTCACTAGTTTTTTATATTGGATTAATTATTACTCTTCCAATTACTTTTTTAGCGCAAGCTTACCTTTACGAATTGTTGGAATAACAATACTTCGCATTCCCACTTAAAGGCAAAGATAGAGAAGGGTTTTGGCCCCTTTTGTCAAAGGGGGAAAAGATGCGAAAGCATCAGGGAGATTATTTTACTTTCAAGATACTAAATATTATTTGACACTGCCTTCCAATTATGATAAATTGACCAACTGTTGAATTTAGATAGATTTTAGACGCATATAGATAAAGGAGAAGACCTTGAGAGTACTTGTAACATTAGAATGTACGGTTTGCAAAAGAAGAAATTACGCAACGAATAAGAATAAGAGAAATACAACGGATAAGTTGGTATTACAAAAGTATTGCAAGTGGTGTAAAAAACACACAGAGCATAAGGAGATAAAGTAGGCTAGTAGCTCCAATTGGTAGAGCGGCGGTCTCCAAAACCGTAGGCTGTAGGTTCGAATCCTACCTGGCCTGCCACATAAAGATATAATGAAATTAATAGAATATTTACAAGATACAAGACAGGAATTAACTAAGGTAACATGGCCTAAACGTAACAAGGTATTAACTTTAGTTGTAGTTGTGTTCATTATTTGCCTGATTGTATTAGGTTATGTTTTCATAGCTGACTCTGTAATATCGTTTTTGTTTAGATCATTAGGCAGATTAATTTAAAGGAAGATAAGCATATGTCACAAGAAGAAATAAAAGAAATCGTAGAAGAAGTATCAGAAGAAACTGTAGAAGAGGTTGTTGTAGAAACAACTGAGGCAGAAGTTGCCGTAACAGAGACTGAAGAAGTAGTAACTGAAGAAGTTACTGAAACAACAGATGAAGCTACTGAGGAATCAGTAGAAGAAGTTGTTGAAGAAAAAGCAACAGGGAATACAGGAGAAGTTACTGGAGCTACAGACGGAGAAGCTATTGAAGAAGTAGTGGAAGAAGTTGAAGAGAAAAATACCGGAGATTGGTATATTATCCAAACACATTCCAATACCGAACATAAAGTAAAAAATAGCTTAGAGCATAGAATCGAAATGCTTAAATTAGAAGATAAAATATTCGAAATATTAATTCCTGAAGAAGAAGTTGTTGAAGTTAAGAACAACAAAAAAGTAGAAAAAGTTAGAAAAATGTACCCTGGGTATATTTTTGTTAAAATGATATTTGATGATGAATTATGGTATATCATGAAAATTGTACCAGGATTATCAAAATTCATGGGTAATGCTAATACTCCAGTTCCTGTTAGAGATTCTGAGATGCTCAAGGTACTTAGACAGGTTGGAGTTAAGGTTCAAAAATTTCAAGTTGATTTTGAAATTGGAGACATCGTTAAGATCATTGCAGGTCCTTTTAGAGGATACACTGGTCCAGTAAAAGAGATTAATGCAGAAAAAGGAAAGATCAAATCTACGCTTCTAATTTTTGGTCGGGAAACTCCTGTTGAAATCAGTTTTGATCAAGTAGAAAAAGCAGCAGAATAATTTAGGAGGATTACGTAGTGGCTAAGAAGATAAAAGGATATATTAAATTACAGATTGCAGCGGGAAAAGCAAACCCTGCACCACCGATTGGTCCAGCTCTTGGACAACATGGTGTTAACATCATGGATTTTTGTAAAGCATACAATGATAAAACAAAAGAAATGAACGGACAGATTGTTCCAGTTGTTATCACAGTATTTGAGGATAGAAGTTTTGACTTCATATTAAAAACACCTCCAGTTTCAGATTTACTTAAAAAGCACGCTAAAATTCAAAAGGGATCAGGCGAGCCAAATAAGAATAAAGTTGGAACAGTTACTAAAGATCAGATAAAAGAAATCGCAGAGATTAAAATGAAAGACTTAAATGCAAATGATATAGATGCGGCTATGAATATTATTTCTGGTTCAGCACGTAGCATGGGCATAGTAGTTTCGGATTAGGTGGAGGAATAGAATGAAAAAGTACTCAAAAGGTTATAACAAAAACGCAGAATTAATAGAGAACCCTCTTTATTCTTTAGAAGAAGGAATTGGAGTTCTGAAAAAAATGGAGTCAGCTAAGTTTGATGAGACTGTAGAATTTACAGCAAAACTAGGTGTAGACGTAAGACAAAGTGAGCAACAAGTTAGAGGAACATTAATTCTTCCTCATGGTGTTGGTAAAAAAATCAAAATGATCGTAATTGCTAAGGGAGAGAAATTGACTGAAGCAGAAGAAGCCGGCGCAGACGTAGTTGGTAGTGAAGAGTTAGTTGAAAAGATTAAAGGTGGATGGGTTGATTTCGATATTTTATTAACAACACCAGACATGATGAAATCTGTAGGTATGCTAGGTAAGGTTCTTGGTAAGAGAGGTTTAATGCCTTCTCCAAAAACTGGAACTATTACTTTTGACATTAAAAAAGCAATCAATGATTTTAGAAAAGGTAAAGTTGAGTATCGTGCTGATAAGTTTGGTATCGTACACATGCCTGTTGGAAAGAAATCATTTGATGATAAAAAACTTATGGAGAATATTCAGGCGATATATGAAGTTCTTCTTAAAGTGAAACCAGCTTCTGCTAAAGGAGTTTATGTGAAGGGTACGTATCTAGCTGCGACTATGAGTCCAGGTATAGATATAGATTCTTCAACTATTGTAGAAAAAGTATAAAGTTTTATACCTAAGACAGTAGGGGCTAATGGCTTAAAAATAACCCTGCCGAGGATAAAAGGACTTTATTTGTAAAAAGATAAAGATATTCTTTGTTCTGAGGTTCGGGAGAAGAGGAGGAAATGAAAAGTGGTAAACCAGAAGAATAAAGATTCATTACTGAGCATTAAAGATACAATTTCAGAGAATAATTATTTATACATGATCGATTATCAGGGACTTACCGTTGAGGAAGTGTCTGACTTACGTAGTAAGCTTAAAGCGGGTAACGCTGAAATGAAAGTTCTAAAGAATACTTTAGTTCTTATTGCATTAAAAGAGCTTGCACCTGAGATTTACGATCAAGTAAAGGATACATTTACTGGGCCTACTGCTGTAGTTTTTTCAAAAGACGATCCAGTAGCACCTGCCAAAGCACTTATTGATTTCGTTAAAGATCATGAAAACGTTAAAATCAAAGGTGGAATCCTAGAAACAAAGGTTATTGATGATAAAGAGATTAAATCATTATCAGCATTACCATCAAGAGAAGTTCTTATTGCTAAGCTTCTAATGCTTTTAAACAGTCCAATTACTGGATTTGTTGGAGCACTTCAAGGAAACATGCGAAATATCGTTTGTGTACTTGGTGCGATAAAAGATCAGAAGTCAGCTTAAATAATATAAAAAAAAGGAGAGAATAGATATGTCAGAAGAAATAAAGTTAAGTAAAGAAGCGCAAACTGTGCTAGAAACAGTTGAAAAGATGTCAGTTCTTGAGCTTTCAGAATTAGTGAAAGCATTAGAAGAAAAATTTGGTGTTTCAGCCGCAGCTCCAGTTGCTGTTGCTGCTGCTCCAGCTGCAGGTGGCGAAGCTGCTGCAGAAGAAGAAAACAATGAAGTATCATTAGTACTTACTTCACCAGGTGACAAAAAGATCGCTGTATTAAAAGTGGTTAGAGAAATTACAGGTCTTGGACTTAAAGAAGCTAAGGAAGTTGTAGACAACTGTCCAAAGCCAATCAAAGAAGGTATTGAACAAGCAGAAGCTGAAGAACTAAAAGCTAAGATTGAAGCTCAAGGCGGAACAGCAGAAATTAAATAGAAGTTTTGAAACGAATATATTGGGGAGGTAATAGTATTATCTCCTCAATAAATTTAATATAAGAGGTGATTTATTAGTGGCTACCAAAACAATTGCTCCAAGAGAAAATTTATACCAGTCAAAAGTTATTGATAAAATCGAGATCCCTGATCTTGTAAGCTTGCAAACAGATTCATTTGCGGACTTTGTTAACAGAGGAATCAAAGAAGAACTAAGTGCTATCTCTCCAATAAAAGGATTTGGTAACAGATTAGAGTTAGAATTTTTAGATGATTATAAAGTAGATAAGCCAGATTTCGATCTGGAAGAGTGTAAAGAAAGAGAACTTACTTACTCTGCACCGTTAAGATGTAAAGTAAGGTTATTAGATAAAGAGACCGGAGAAGTTAAAGAACAAGAAGTATATATGGGAAATATTCCTGTAATGACTAAAAAAGGCACATTCTTAATTAACGGAGCTGAACGAGTTATCGTTAGTCAGTTTGTTCGTTCTCCAGGTGTATATTTCAAAGAAAAGAAAGATAAACAAGGATTTATCACATTTCATGCCACTGTTATACCTAATAGAGGTGCATGGTTAGAAGTAGAAACTGATAAATTAGGTCATTTATTTGTTCATATTAACAAAGTTAGAAAATTGCCTCTTAATGTATTCCTTGGAGCATTAGGAATAGATGAAAAGACAATGTTAAAGAAAATTAAAAATAAAGACTTACTGAAAAAAACAATCGAAAAAAGTGGTGGTATCAGTAATCCAGAAGATGCTATCAGAGAAGTATATTATAGACTTAAACCAGGTGACCCATTTAACAAAGATGCGGCTAATAACTTGGTTAAAGGATTGTTTTTTACTAATAAGACTTATGACTTAGGAAAAGTTGGTCGTTATAAGATGAATAACAGACTTAGCCTTAAAGTAGATGAGAATGAAGTTTTACTTACAGAAGAAGATATTTATGCTGTAGTAAATGAGATTTGTAATTTGGTTGCAGGCGAAGGTCTAACCGATGATATCGATCACTTAGGTAATAGAAGAGTTCGTTGTGCTGGTGAACTAATGCAAAAACAACTTAGAGTTGGTTTAGCAAGATTAGAAAGACTAGTAAATGAGCAGATGACTGTTAATGAGCCAGATCAGATAGTTCCACAAAAACTAATCAATATCAGACCACTTATGGCTGTAATGAGAGAGTTCTTTGGAACATCACAGCTTTCACAGTTTATGGATCAAACTAATCCACTTGCAGAACTTACACACAGAAGAAGACTTTCAGCCTTAGGCCCTGGTGGTTTAACAAAAGAAAGAGCTGGTTTTGAGGTTCGTGATATTCACCCATCTCACTACGGTAGAATTTGTGTTGTAGAAACTCCTGAGGGACAGAACGCAGGTTTGATTGGTCCTTTAGCATTATTTGCTAGGACTAATAGATTCGGATTTATTGAAACTCCTTACCTTAAGGTAACAAAAGGTAAAGTTTCAACTAAGGTAGTTTATTTAACAGCTGACCTTGAAGATTACTACAAGATTGCTCCTTTTGACATAATGGTTGAAGACAACATTATAGTAGAAGATAAAGTTCCTGTAAGATTTAGAAAAGAATTTGTTTATGCAAAAAGAGAAGATGTTGATTATATTGGTGTCTCACCAAGACAGATGTTTGGTATTTCAACTGGTTTGATTCCTTTCTTAGAGCATAACGATGCGAACAGAGCCTTGATGGGTTCAAACATGCAACGTCAGGCAACTCCATTAATTAAGCCAGAAAGAGCTTATGTTGGTACTGGTTTAGAGAGCGATATCGCAAGATATGCTGGTTCTCTATGCTTAGCAGAAGCTGACGGAACAGTAACATATGTTGATTCAAAAAAAGTTATTGTTAAGGAAAAAGGAAATAAGTTAAAAACTTACAAATTATTGAAATTCCAAAAAAGTAACCAAGGTACTTGGGTTAACCAAAGACCTATTATTTCAATTGGACAGAAAGTTAAGGACGGAGACGTACTTGCTGATGGCGCATCTGCAAAAGATGGAGAGTTAGCATTAGGTAGAAACTTACTTATAGCTTTCATGCCATGGGAAGGTTTAAACTTTGAGGATTCAGTTCTTATAAGTGAAAGACTAGTTAAAGAAGATATATTTACTACAGTTCATATTTCTAAGTTTGAAGTAGAAGTAAGAACAACTAAGCTTGGAAACGAAGAGCTTACTAGAGAAGTAGCAAATGTTTCTGAGGAATTATTAAGTCAGCTTGATGACGAAGGTATTATTCGAGTCGGTTCAGAAATCAAGCCAGGCGATATCCTTGTTGGTAAAGTTACTCCAAAGGGAGAATCAGAGCCACCTGCTGAAGAAAAGCTACTTAGAGCTATCTTTGGTGAGAAAGCAAGAGATATGAAAGATACTTCATTAAGAGTATCTCCAGGTGAATATGGAAAGATTATCAAAATTAAAATCTTTTCTAAAGACAACAAAGATAACTTGCCTCCAGGAGTACTTAAGATTGTAAGAATCTATGTTGGTCACTTAAGAAAAATTCAGATTGGTGATAAGGTTGCAGGACGACACGGTAACAAAGGTGTTATTTCAAAAATCTTACCATTAGAAGATATGCCAATGCTTCCAGACGGAACTCCTGTTGATATGGTATTAAACCCATTGGGTGTTCCTTCTCGTATGAACGTTGGACAGATATATGAGACTTTATTAGGTACTGCAGCTCATCCATTAAAGACTTATTATGAGGTTAACCCATTCGATGAGGTTCTTGGTGAAGAAAATTCATTAAACTCTATCGAAGTAGAAATCCAAAAAGCAGCAAAAGTAGAAGGTTTCGAGTGGTTAGACAATACAGGTAAGGTAAATCTAAAAGATGGTAGAAGTGGTACATTTTTTGAAAGACCAGTATTCTGCGGATATATGTACATGTTGAAGTTGATTCACCAAGTTGATGATAAGATTCACGCAAGATCTACAGGTCCATACTCATTAGTTACACAACAGCCATTAGGTGGTAAAGCACAATTTGGTGGTCAGAGATTTGGAGAAATGGAAGTTTGGGCATTAGAAGCTTATGGTGCAGCTCACGTATTACAAGAGATGCTAACTATTAAGTCAGATGATGTTACAGGTAGGGCAAAAGCATACGAGTCTATTATTAAAGGTAGAACTATCCAGAGATTGGGTGTTCCAGAGTCCTTTAAAGTACTTGTAAGAGAACTTAGAAGTATTGCCCTTGATCTTAAATTGTTGAACGAAGATAACGAAGAGATCGACAGACTATAATAAAGGAGACGTGAAGCTGATATGTTAATTAAGAGCTATGATGAATTTAAAAAACTAAAGATTACGCTTGCCTCTGCTGAAAGAATCAGACTATGGTCTCATGGTGAGGTCACTAAGCCTGAAACTATCAACTATAGAACTTTCCGCCCAGAACGAAACGGTTTATTCTGTGAAAGAATTTTTGGACCGGTAAAGGATTGGGAATGTTCTTGTGGTAAGTACAGAAGAGTTAGATATAGAGGAATTGTTTGTGAAAGATGTGGAGTTGAAGTAACTCACTCTAAAGTAAGAAGAGAAAGAATGGGGCATATTGAATTAGCTGCACCTGTTACTCACATTTGGTATTTAAAAGGCGTGCCTTCATTTATGGGTGTTCTTTTAGATATGACTGTTAAAGCTTTAGAAGAAGTTGTTTACTATGATAGCTACATCATTATTGATGTTAATCCAGAGTTAGAAGCTATATTAGAAGTAAAACAAAGAATTTCTGAGCAACAATACTATGAGTTAAAAGAAAAGTATGGAGATAAGTTTAAAGCTGATATCGGAGCAAAGGCAATCAAGAATCTATTAAAGAAGCTTGACCTAAGAAAGCTATTAGCTGAACTAAAAGAAGACATCAAAGATTCTACAAATCAAAAGCGTTTGAAGCTTACAAAGAGATATAGAGTAGTTGATTCTTTCCTAACTTCAGGAAATAGACCAGAGTGGATGGTTATGGACGCTGTGCCAATAATGCCACCTGATTTAAGACCAATGGTTCAGTTAGAAGGTGGAAGATTTGCAACTTCAGATTTAAATGATTTATATAGAAGAGTTATTAATAGAAATAACAGACTTAAGAGATTATTAGATATTGGTGCACCAAACATGATTGTTAAGAATGAGATGAGAATGTTACAGGAAGCTGTGGATGTTCTTATTAATAATGGTAGAAGAGGAAGAGTTGTTACTGGAAGTAATGGCAGACCTCTTAAATCACTTAGTGATATTATCCAAGGTAAGAACGGACGTTTTCGCCAGAACTTACTTGGTAAACGTGTAGATTATTCTGGTCGTTCTGTAATTGTTGTTGGTCCTCACTTGAAAATTCATCAGTGTGGTCTTCCAAAGAAAATGGCTCTTGAGCTTTTTAAACCTTTTGTAATTAGACAGTTAGTTGAACAGGGACATGTACAAAATGTAAAGAGTGCAAAGAGAAAGATTGAAAGAAAAGATGTTGAAGTATGGGATGTATTAGAAGATATCATTGATGGTTATCCAGTAATGCTAAACCGTGCTCCTACTCTTCACAGATTAGGTATCCAGGCTTTCGAACCTGTACTTGTTGAAGGTAAAGCTATTCAGCTTCATCCATTAGTATGTACTGCGTTTAATGCTGACTTTGATGGTGACCAAATGGCAATCCATATTCCATTAACAGTTGAAGCAAAAACAGAAGCAAGATTATTAATGCTTGCTAATAATAATGTTTTAGCTCCTTCAAACGGAAGATCTATCATCACTCCTACACAGGATATGGTATTAGGTATTTATTACTTAACAATTACGGATAAAGATATGATGTCTCTAAAACCTAGATTATTCTACAGTTTTACAGATGTGCAAAAATCTTATGATATGGGTGCTGTTTCTATGCACACAAGAATCACAGTTAGATATAATGATGGCTTGCTAGACACTACCGTAGGTAGAGTTCTTTTTAATGCTGCTATTGCAGAATCATTAGAAAACTTAGATTTACCTCCACAAAAGTTCTTTAATGAGGTAGTTGGTAAAAGACAGTTATCAGATCTTATTTCAGAATGGCATGGTGCTTATGGCGAAAATGTTACAGCAGCATTAGCAGATGAGCTAAAGAACGTAGGGTTTTCTTATGCAACTAAAGCAGGCGTATCAATAGCAATTGATGATCTTCGTGTTCCTCCAGAAAAGAAAGCTATTCTAGCTCAAGCTAAACTTGAGGTAGCAAAGATTGAAGATCTTAAGGAAAGAGAAATTATTAGTGATGCTGAAAGAAAAGCAAGAGAATTGGAAGTATGGAGAACAACTGTTGATAAAGTAACTACAGCTATGAGCGATGGATTTAGTGAGCTTAATAATGTATTTATGATGGCGAACTCTGGTGCTAGAGGTAGTATTGACCAAGTTAAACAGTTAGCTGGTATGAGAGGACTTATGGCAGATGCAACTGGTAGTACAGTTGACATTCCTATTCTTACAAACTTTAGAGAAGGTTTAACTTCTACTGAGTACTTTATTTCAACATATGGTGCTAGAAAAGGTTTGGTTGATACAGCATTACGTACTGCTGACTCTGGTTATCTAACAAGACGTTTAGTGGACATTGGTCAAGATATTATGATTACTGAACCAGATTGTCATACTAAACAAGGTGTGAGAGTTACAGCTATTAAAGAAGACTATGGTGAACTTATTTCTCTTAAAGAAAGACTCACTGGTAGAGTTTGTTTAGAAAAAGTTGTAGATAAAGAAACTGGCGAAGTTATTGTTAATGAAGATCAAACAATTACATCAGAAATGGCTAACAGAGTTGTTGCTACTGGAATTGAAGAAGTTCAAGTACGTTCAGTAATTACTTGTGAGGCTAAACGAGGTCTTTGTCAGAAATGTTATGGTGAAGATTTAAGTAGTAGACAGTTAATTAATCTTGGAGAAGCAGTAGGTATTATTGCTGCTCAGTCAATTGGTGAACCTGGTACTCAGTTAACAATGAGAACTTTCCACACTGGTGGAGTTGACCTTTCAAGAGCGTCTAAGATTGAAATGACAGCTGATTTTGATGGTACTGTTAAATTTCTTAATAAGATTGGCACACAAAATCTTATTGATGAGTATGGTGACGCTGTTAAAGTAGTTACTTCAGCAGGTACTATTCAAATCATTGGCAAAGATGGTAAAGATCAGTCTATTAATGTTGCAGAGGGATCTGAGATTGTTGTTAGTAATAAAGATAAGATTAAAAAAGGCGAGAATATCTTTACTCACGAACCAACAGTTGAATTTCTTAAAGTAAATATATCTGGAGAAGTTTATTATTCTAGAAATCTTGAGGTAGTAGATAACGTAGTTAACGGAAAAGTTGTTAACTATGCTGCTAAGACAGAAGGCGAGATTTATCTAATTGATAAAAAGAAAGTTATAAATTACAAAATTGTTTCTGGAGACAAAGTTAAGGTTGCTGAAGGTCAATACCTAAATGCAGGTGAAAGTATTTCTACAAAGATTAAAGCTGAAGAGGCTGGTTTAGTTATCAGTGTATCTGAACGTGGAATCGATGTAGTTCCTGCTAGAACTTATCATTTAGCACCGGGCGCTATACTTTTCAGAAAACCAGGAGAGATGATTGCTAAGAATGAAGTTCTTAAGAAAGAAAAGAAATCAAACCTAGGTGCTAAAGCAAGAGATATTGTTGCTGGACTACCAAAAATTGAAGCTCTTTTTGAAGCAAGAACATCTAAGAATAAATCAATCATTTCTGCACTAGCTGGTACAGTTGAGATTGGCAACAAGGATATTCAAAAAATTGTTACTGTTTTCAACGATGACGGTAAAGTAGATTACAAGATTCCATTAGATAGCAGAATTATTGTCCAAAATGGAGATGTGCTTGCTAAGGGATCATTAATTACAGAGGGTGTCGTTTCACCTCATGACATATTAGCGGTCTTAGGAGTACAGGCAGTGCAAGAGTATCTATTAGAAGAAGTTCAGAAGGTATATCGTGGACAGGGAGTAACTATCAACGATAAACATGCTGAGGTTATCATAAGACAGATGACTAAGAAGGTTAAGATTTCTTCAATGGGAGATTCAACAATGTTACCTGGTGAACTTATGGATATCAATCAGTTTATGCATGAGAATAAAGCTCTTATCGAACAGGACAAAGAAGTGTCTGTCGGAGAGAGAATATTGCTTGGTATTACTAAGGCATCATTGAATACAGAGTCATTTATTTCTGCCGCATCTTTCCAGGAAACTGCAAAGGTTCTTACGGATGCAGCAATTAGAGGTAAAGTTGATGAAATGTATGGATTAAAAGAGAATGTTATTATTGGTAAATTAATACCTGCTGGAACAGGCTTTTATGCGAAGGTTCCAGTCACTCTTAAATCCACTCTAGAACCTAAGGTAGATGAGGCTTTGGAGCTGGAAATATAGATTATTATTGATGTAAAGTTTTGTAGTTGACAAAGCCTGGTATCTTAAGCTAGAATACCAGGCGTTGTCTAAAAATAATGAATAAAAAGGAGTAGAAATGCCTACTATTAATCAGTTAGTAAGGAAGGGTAGAAAAAGTAAGAAAGTAAAGAACGATGTTCCTGCTTTACAAGCTTGCCCACAAAGAAGAGGAGTATGTACTAGAGTTTATACTGCAACTCCAAAGAAACCTAATTCCGCACTTAGAAAAGTTGCAAGAGTAAGGTTGACTAACGGTTATGAGGTTGCTGCTTATATTGGTGGAGAAGGCCATAATCTTCAGGAGCACTCAGTTGTTCTTGTAAGAGGTGGAAGAGTTAAAGATTTACCGGGTGTGAGATATCACGTTGTTCGTGGTAATTTAGACACAACTGGTGTTCAAGAGCGTAGACGTGGAAGATCTAAGTACGGCGCTAAAAGAGTGAAGAAGTAGGAGAATAGAAGATGTCTAGAAGAAGAGGAAGTGTAGAGAGAAAAGTAGAACCAGATGTGCGTTATAATAGCGTATTAGTTACAAAATTCATTAACAGGTTAATGTTAGATGGAAAGAAAGATAAAGTTCGTAATATTTTTTACGCTGCTTTAGACAAGATTGCTGAAGTTAAAAAAGGAGAAGATCCTTTTAAAGTTTTTAATGATGCAATTAAAAATGCAACACCACTTATGGAAGTAAAAAGTAGAAGAGTTGGTGGAGCTACTTACCAGGTTCCTATGGAAGTTAGAAAAAAGAGAGCTGTATCATTATCTTTCCGTTGGATAGTTAAATATGCAAAAGATAGAAACGGAAAATCAATGGTAGAGAAATTAGCAAGAGAATTGATGGAAGCTGCAGAGGGCACTGGTGCTTCTGTAAAGAAAAAAGATGATGTACATAGAATGGCAGAAGCTAATAAAGCTTTCGCACATTTTAGGTTTTAATAATAGGAGACAATAAGTGGCTAAGAAAGTTAAATTAGATAAATTAAGAAATATAGGAATTGCTGCTCACATTGATGCTGGTAAAACAACGGTAACAGAGCGTATTCTTTATTACACTGGTAAGAGTTATAAGATTGGTGAAGTTCATGATGGCGAAGCTACTATGGACTGGATGGTACAAGAGCAGGAAAGAGGTATTACTATTACTTCTGCTGCTACAACTTGTTTTTGGAAAGATAATAGAATTAACATTATAGACACACCAGGTCACGTAGATTTCACTGTTGAAGTAGAAAGATCATTAAGAGTACTTGATGGTGTTGTTGCTGTATTCTGTGCAGTTGGTGGCGTTCAGCCTCAGTCTGAGACTGTATGGAGACAAGCTACAAGATATAGCGTTCCAAGATTAGCATTCGTAAATAAAATGGATAGAATTGGTGCTGATTACTTTATGGTAATCGATCAAATCAAAGAAAAATTAGATGGTGGACATCCAGTTGTTATGCAAGTTCCTATCGGTTCTGAAGATAACTTCCAAGGCGTTGTAGACGTTCTTACAAAGAAAGCATATGTATGGAAGGGTGAAGACTTAGGTCAGAGCTATGAAGTAGAAGAGTGTCCAGAAGATCTTAAAGAAACTGTGGATATGTATTATGACGCATTAGTAGAAAAAGCTGCTGAGTTTGATGATAAATTAATGGAAAAGTACTTTGAAGAAGGCGATCTTACTAATGAAGAAGTTAAACAAGGCATCAGAAAAGGCGTAGTTCAATGTGAAATTATTCCAGCTTTTTGTGGTACTGCATTTAAGAACAAAGGTGTTCAGACATTACTTGATGCTGTTATTGATTATCTACCGGCGCCAATAGATGTTCCTGCTATTAAAGGCATTGACGCAACTACTGGTGAAGAGATTGAAAGAAAAGCGTCTGATGATGAACCATTTTCAGCATTATCATTTAAGATTGCTACTGATCCATTTGTTGGAAAATTAACTTATGTAAGAGTTTATTCTGGGAAATTAAAAGCAGGATCTTACGTTATAAATACAAGTAAAGATAAGAAAGAAAGAGTTGGAAGATTGTTATTAATGCATTCTAATACTCGTGAAGAAATGGATGAAATTTCAACAGGAGATATCGCAGCAGTTGTTGGTTTAAAAGTTTCAACTACAGGCGATACATTAAGTGATGCAAATCATAAAGTAATATTAGAGTCCATGGAATTTCCAGAACCAGTAATAGCAGTTGCTATTGAACCAAAAACAAAAGCAGATCAAGAGAAGCTATCTACAGCATTAGCTAAGTTAGCCGAAGAAGATCCTACATTTAAAGTTCATGTTGACCATGAAACAAATCAAACAATCATCGCTGGCATGGGTGAGCTTCATTTAGAAATTATTGTTGATAGATTACTTAGAGAGTTTAAAGTTGATGCAAACGTTGGGAAACCACAGGTTGCATATAAAGAAACTATCAAAGGTTCATCTGATCAAGAATCTAAGTTTGTTAAGCAATCTGGTGGTAGAGGTCAGTATGGTCACGTTTGTATTAAATTCGAAGCTAGAGAGAGTGGATCAGGATTCGAATTCGAAGACAAGATTAAAGGCGGATCTATTCCAAAAGAATATATTCCAGCTGTTGAAAAAGGTATTAAAGAAGCTATGTTAAATGGTGTCCTTGCTGGATTCCCATTAGTAGATGTTAAGGCTACGTTATATGATGGTACATTTCATGAAGTTGACTCTAATGAAATGGCGTTTAAGATTGCAGGTTCTATGGCATTAAAAGAGGGTGCACTAAAAGCAAGTCCTATTCTTTTAGAGCCTTTAATGGATGTTGAGGTTGTTTGTCCTGAAGATAATATGGGCGATGTAATTGGAGACCTTAACTCTAGAAGAGGAAGAATTGAAGGAATGGAGCCTCAAGGCAAGAACCAAAAAGTTAAGGCAAAAGTGCCGTTAGCTGAAATGTTTGGGTATTCCACCTCCCTAAGAAGTAAAACTCAGGGTAGAGGTGATTACACTATGCAGTTTACTGCATATGATGAAGTGCCAAAGAATACTGCAGAAGCAGTTATTGCAAAATCACAAGGTAAATAATTAAAAGGAGGAGATGAAAAATGGCTAGAGAAAAATTTGAAAGAAACAAACCACACATAAATATAGGTACTATTGGTCACGTTGACCATGGTAAGACTACGTTAACAGCAGCAATTACAACTGTATTAGCAGTACAAGGTGGTACAAAGGCAATGGCATATGATGCGATTGATAGTGCACCTGAAGAAAAAGAGAGAGGTATTACTATTAATACAGCTCACGTAGAATATGAAACAGAGGGTAGACACTATGCTCACGTTGACTGTCCAGGTCACGCTGATTATGTAAAAAATATGATTACAGGTGCTGCACAGATGGACGGAGCGATTTTAGTTGTATCTGCAGCTGATGGTCCTATGCCTCAAACTAGAGAGCATATCCTATTAGCAAATCAGGTAAACGTACCTCATATCGTTGTTTTCTTAAATAAGACAGATATGGTTGATGATCCTGAGCTAATCGAATTAGTTGAGATGGAAGTAAGAGAATTACTAACACAGTATGGTTTTGATGGTGATAACATTCCTGTAATGCAAGGATCGGCTTTAAAAGCATTAGATAATGCTTCTGACCCTAGTAATGCTGATGTTCAAGCAATTTTAGGCTTAATGGCTAAAGTTGATGAGTATATCCCTACTCCAGAAAGAGACACTGAAAAAGCATTTCTAATGCCTGTCGAAGATGTGTTCTCTATTACTGGTAGAGGAACAGTTGCAACAGGTAGAATCGAAAGAGGAATTGTTAAAACTGGCGAAGAGATAGAAGTTGTTGGTATGACTGAAAAACCAGCTAAATATGTTGTAACTGGAGTTGAGATGTTTAGAAAAACTCTTGATGAAGGTAGAGCAGGCGATAACGTTGGTGTTTTATTAAGAGGTGTTGAGAAGAAAGATCTTTTCAGAGGTCAGGTTCTTGCACATAAAGGAGCGATAACTCCACATACTAACTTTAGAGCTGAAGTATATGTTCTTAAAAAAGAAGAAGGTGGAAGACACACTCCATTCTTTAAAGGATATAGACCACAATTCTATATGAGAACAACAGATGTAACTGGTTCAATTGAGTTGCCAGAAAACGTTGAAATGGTAATGCCTGGTGATAACGTGAATATGGTTGTTGATTTAATTACACCAATCGCGATTGAAAAAGGTTTAAGATTTGCAATCCGTGAAGGCGGAAGAACAGTTGGAGCTGGTGTAGTAACTGAAATACTTAAGTAAGTTAGTACATAAATAAGGAAGTAAAAAAAATGACAAAAAACAGCACAACAGTACAAACTACAGTAAAAGTAGCACAGAAAGTAAGAATTAAGCTTAAGGCTTTTGATTACAGAGTTCTAGATCAGTCCAGTGAAAAGATTGTGAAAACAGCGCAGAGGTCTGGTGCAAAAGTCATCGGGCCTGTGCCTTTGCCTACTGAGAAAAATGTTTTTTGTATATTGAAATCACCTCACGTAAACAAAAGAGGTGGAGAACATTTAGAGATCAGGACGCACAAGAGGTTGATAGACATAGTAAATCCTCCGGCATCTACGATTGACGCATTGATGCAGTTGGACTTACCAGCAGGAATAGACGTAGAAATTAAACTAAATTAGTACAGTCTAAATTTGGGAAATAGGTAGAAGAAAATGAAACAAATTAACAAGGGTTTATTAACAAAAAAAGTTGGGATGACTAAACTTTTTAATGAAATTGGAGAAGCAGTTCCTGTAACGGTTTTACAATTATTAGAAAATAAAGTAGTTCAAAAGAAAACAATTGAGAATGATGGATATGAGTCTATCAGGGTTGGTTATATTGCTGCCAAAGAATCAAAAGTAAGCAAACCAAATCAAGGACAGTTCAAAGCTGTTGAAAGCTTATATCGAAAGATAAAAGAGTTAAGATTAAAGGATGTATCGGGGTTCGAGATCGGATCATCACTTGATGTTTCAATATTCGAAATTAGTGAGAAGGTAAATGCTCAAGGTACTACTAAAGGTAGAGGATTTACAGGAACAGTGAAGAGACATAATTTCTCTATTGGGCCAATGGCACATGGTTCGAAGAATCATAGAAGATGTGGTTCAATCGGAGCTGGTACTTCACCTGGAAAAGTTTGGAAGGGTCAGAAGATGCCAGGACATCATGGTAATGAATTGGTTACAATAAAAAATCTTAAAATTGTTAAGATTGATCAAGAAAAAGGGCTTGTTTTGGTTAAGGGAGCTGTACCAGGAGCTAACGGTTCTGAAGTAGTTCTATATAACTAAGATAGGTGGTAGGAAATAACAATGGTAAAAGTAAATAGTTATAATTTAGAGAAAAAGCAAGACGGAAGCCTTGATATAACCGCTAAGGTTTTAGGGCAAAAAGCTAGCATAGAAATGTTTCACTTTGTAGTTAAGGATTATCTTCACCAGAAGAGATCAATGAATTCTAAAGCTAAAGGACGTTCTGATGTTAGAGGTGGCGGAGCTAAACCATGGAACCAAAAGGGAACTGGTAGAGCAAGAGCTGGAACAAATACATCCCCTCTATGGGTTGGTGGTGGAGTTACTTTTGGTCCTCAAGGATTAAAAAGAGCTACAAAGATTAATAAAAAGGTTAAAAGACAAGCATTATTAGGTGCACTTACATCTAAGCTAGATAACTTATTAGTATTTGAAGGAACAGATAAATTTTCATCTGTAATTGCAAAAACTAATGATTTCGCTAAAATAGTTTCTGAAAAGAAATTAGATGATAAAAGAATTTTATATGTTTCTAAAGATAAGGCTAGTAGAGAGGCTGTTATTGGAAATTATAATAATCTTGGAGTGACCAGTGTTTATGGTTTAAATGTTTACGATATTCTTAATGCTAGTTCGATAATAATTGAAGATTCTGCAATAGCGCAGCTAGAGGAGATTTATACAAAATGATTAAGAATGTAATACTAGGACCAGTTATAACTGAAAAAAGTTCAATGATGAGTGCTGAGAATAAATATGTATTCAAGGTGACTACTGATGCTAACAAAATTGAAATTAAAAATTCTGTTGAGAGTAATTTCAAAGTTAATGTTGAAGCAGTTCGTACTATTAATGTTAATGGTAAGAAGAAAAGAATGGGTAAATTTGTTGGAAGAACAAGTGATTGGAAAAAAGCGATTGTAACTCTTAAAGAAGGCCAGAAAATTGGCAGCTTTGAGAAGTTAAGCTAGAGAGAGGTAGAACAAGTGGTTACAAAGAAATTAAAAGCAATGACTAATGGAACAAGAAACACAGTAGTTTCTGATTTTGCATCTATTACAACAACAAAACCTGAAAAATCTTTATTAGTAAAGAAGAACGTAAAAGCAGGTAGAAACAATCAGGGTAGAATTACTGTTGAAAATAGAAGAGGTGGAGCTAAAAAGTTTTATCGTCTTGTTGATTTCAAAAGAGATAAAGATGGTATCAAATGTAGGGTTGCTACTATTGAATATGATCCAAATAGAACAGCAAGAATTGCACTTTTAAATTATATTGATGGTGAAAAAAGATATATTATCGCACCAGTTGGCTTAAATGTTGGAGATGTTTTAGAGTCTGGTAAAGATGCAGAAATCAGAATCGGAAACAGTTTAACACTTAAGGATATTCCAGTTGGTACAACAATTCATAATATTGAAATGCAACCAGGTAGAGGAGCACAGTTGGTAAGAAGTGCTGGAGCTAGTGCACAGTTAATGGCAAAGGAAAATGACTATGCTGCAATAAAGCTTGCATCTGGTGAATTAAGATTAATTAGAGTTTCATGTAAGGCAACTATTGGAGCTGTTTCTAATTCAGAACATAGAAATATTAAAATTGGTAAAGCTGGAAAGAATTTCCACAGAGGCAGAAAACCTAATGTTAGAGGGGCTGCGAAGAACCCTAATGACCATCCACATGGTGGTGGTGAAGGTAAAGCACCTGTTGGAAGACCTGGTCCAGTATCAGCTACTGGCGTTCTAGCTCTTGGTTATAAGACTAGAAAGAAAAAGAAACACAGCAGCAAATATATTATAAGCAGAAAGAAGTAAGGAGAATTACTGATGGCAAGATCACTTAAAAAAGGACCATTTATTGACGACCATTTAATAAAGAAGGTACGAGTTGCTAAGGAAACTGGCGACAAGAAAGTTATTAAAACATGGTCAAGAAGATCAGTAGTATCACCTGAAATGATGGGGCTTACAATAGCTATCCATAATGGAAGAAAGCATATCCCAATATTTATCTCTGATAACATGATTGGGCATAAATTGGGAGAATTTGTACATACAAGATTGTACAGGGGACATAATAAGAAATAGCAGAAGGGCTAAGGTAGGTAATTAACATGGAAATATTGACTACAGGTAAATACTTAAGAACATCGCCAACAAAGGTGAATAGAGTCATTAAAGAGATAGTTGGGATGAAGGTAGACAGAGCACTTATTGTTTTGAAGTTTATGCCAACCAAACCAGCAAGAATCTTATATAACATTGTAAAATCAGCAAAAGCTAATGCAGTACATAATTATCAAATGGATGAGTCAAAGCTAGTTATTTCTGAAGGATTTACAGGACAGGCTTTGATTATGAAAAGATTCAGAGCAGCAAGCAGAGGTAAGGCTGCACGGATACAGAAGAAATATGCTCATGTATCCATTAGAGTGAAGGAAGGTAATTAATTATGGGTCAGAAAACAAGTCCGATACTATTTAGAATGGGCATAAACAAAGTTTCAGATAGCATTTGGTACTCTGAAAAGAATTATGCAGCTTTTGTTAAGAACGATAAAGATGTAAGAAATTATATAAAAGCTAAATATGCTAGAGCAGGAATTGCTAAAATATCTATTAGAAGAAAAACAGCAGCTGTTGAAGTTATTATCAGAGCAGCAAGACCAGGTGTAATCATTGGTAAAGGCGGAGTTGGAGCTGAAGAGCTAAATTTTAGACTTAGAACAATGGTTGGCATGGATAATGTTAAAGTTAATATCGTTGAAGAGAAAAATATTGATGCTTGTGCGCCAATATTAGGAGAGGCTATTGCTAGACAACTTGAAAAAAGAATTGCTTTTAGAAGAGCTATGAAGCAAGTTGTTGGAAGAGCAATGAGATCAGGAGTTCAAGGTATTAAAGTGCAATGTGGTGGCCGTTTAGGTGGAGCTGAAATTGCAAGAAATGAATGGTATAGAGAAGGTAGAGTTCCTTTGCAGACGTTAAGAGCAGATATTGATTATGCTTTTACTGAAGCAAATACAATGTATGGAAAAATTGGTATTAAGGTATGGATTTATAAAGGTGATATTATTCCTCAGAAAGCTAAGAAGGAGGAACAAGCATAATGTTAATGCCTAAAAAGCAGAAGTATCGTAAGCAGATGCGCGGTAGACGTAAAGGAACCGCAAATAGCGGTACCAAAATAAATTTTGGAGCATATGGACTACAAGCGCTAGAGAATGTTTGGATTACTTCTAGACAGATTGAAGCAGCTCGTATTGCTATGACTAGATACATAAAAAGAGGCGGAAGAATTTGGATAAGAATCTTCCCTGATAAGCCTGTAACAAAGATCCCAGCTGAAACAAGAATGGGTAAAGGTAAGGGTTCACCTGAGTATTGGGTAGCTGTTATTCAAAAAGGAAAAGTATTGTTTGAAATCGCTGATGTAGACGTAGCAACAGCTAAGGAAGCTATGAGACTTGCAGCACATAAACTTCCATTAAAAACAAAGTTTGTTGAAAGAATGGAGATAGAAGGTTAGTTATGAAGTACTCAGAAGTTACAAAACTTAAAAAAGAAGATATTGAAAAGTTGATAGTTGAAAAACAATCAGAGATAATGAACTATAGATTTGAAAATGCTTCAAATCAGTTAAAAGATGTTAAGGCTATTAGTAGAGTAAAGAAGGATATCGCAAGACTTCATACTCAATTAACTGCACTAGCCAGTTCTAAGGGAGAAGCGTAATGGAAGATAGAAATAGAAGAAAAGAACGTACTGGTGTAGTAACTAGTGACAAGATGGATAAAACAATTGTTGTTCAACTTGAAAGAAGAGTTCCACATCCTAAGTATAAAAAGATTATGACAAAAACTATGAAGGTTAAGGCTCATGACGAGAATAATGAAGCTAAAATTGGAGAGTTTGTTACGATTAGAGAAGTAAGACCATTAAGTAAAGATAAAAGATGGTTATATATTGGCAAGTTAAACAAAGAAGGAAAGGGTGCATAACCGTGATTCAGTCGGAGAGCAGGTTAAACGTAGCAGATAATTCAGGAGCTAAAGAGATCTTATGTATCAAAGTTCTTGGTGGAACAAGTAGAAAATATGCCCATGTAGGTGATGTAATTGTAGCTACAGTAAAAAAGGCACAGCCAAATGGCGCAGTAAAGAAGAGTGAAGTAGTTAAGGCGGTCGTTGTTAGAACAAAATCACCTATAACTAGAAAAGATGGAACTGTTGTTAGATTTGATGATAATGCAGCAGTATTAATCAATCCTCAAAACATGCCAAGGGGTACAAGGATTTTTGGCCCTATCGCAAGAGAGTTAAGAGACAAGTCTTTTTCAAAGATTATTTCATTAGCTCCAGAAGTTGTATAAGAAGGAGATTATGGTGAATAAGTTTAAAAAAGGTGATGAGGTTGTTGTAATAGCAGGTAAGAGTAAAGGTCTTAAGTCTAAAATAACACAAGTTTTGCCTGCAAAGAAAAAAGTTGTTGTTGAAAAAGCTAATGTTGTAAAAAAACATCAAAAGCCAAGTCATGCTGGACCAGGTGGGATTATCGAAATGGATAAACCTGTTGATTGGTCTAACATCATGGTAATTTGTAAGTATTGTAAAGAGCCTACGCGTATATCTGTTGAAGAAGTTAATGGAAAACGCGTTAGAAAATGCAAAAAGTGCAGCGAAATAATAGACAAGTAAGAGGAGAATAGATAACGGTGTCAAAGCAGGTATTAGATCTTAAAGAGAATTATAAAAAAGAAGTTATCAAGCAACTTCAAGAAAAGTTTAGTATAAAAAATGTTAGTAAAGTTCCTAAGGTTGAGAAAATCATAATCAATAGAGGATTAGGCGAAGCAATTAACAATTCAAAAGCTGTACAAGCTTCAGTAGATGAGTTTGCTTTATTATTCGGTCAAAAGGCTGTAATTACAAAAGCAAAAAAATCAATTGCAGGATTTAAGCTAAGAGAGGGTATGGCAATTGGCTGTAAGGTAACACTTAGAGGTGAGCGTATGTATCAATTCATGAATAAGTTTTTTAACCTAACATTGCCTAAAATAAGAGATTTCAGAGGAGTTTCTAGAAGGGCATTTGATAATCAAGCGAACTATACTCTAGGATTAAAAGAACAGCTTATCTTTCCTGAAGTTGATTACGATAAAGTTGATAAGGTTAGAGGTTTTAATATTACATTTGTTACTTCAACAGAGGATGTTGACCAGTCTAGAGAATTGTTAGCATTATTAGGCATGCCTTTTAGAAAGTAATAAAAAGAGATTAGGAGATAAATGTAGATGGCTAAAAAATCAATGATAGCTAAGAATGATAAGAAAATAAACAGTCCTATTCAATACCGCAGAAGATGCAATATTTGTGGTAGACCAAGAGCTGTTATTAGAAAATTTGGATTATGTAGATTGTGTTTAAGAAAACTAGCTTACGCAGGTGAATTACCTGGAGTAACTAAGTCTAGTTGGTAGAGAAAGCAGGAGGTATAGATGAGCGTTTCAGATCCAGTAGCAGATATGATATGTATAGTTAAGAACGGTATTAATGCAAAGAAAGAGGTAATAATATTTCCTTTTTCAAACATTAAGTTTGATATCGTAAGTATTATGCAAAAAGAAGGTTTTGTTTCAAGAATAGAAAAGTTAGATAATGATGGTAAGCCACTTATAAAAGTAGGACTTAAGTATCACAATGGAAACTCAGTAATTACTAATATGGTAAAAAAGAGTACTCCAGGTAAGAGAGATTATATTGCTAAAGCAGATATCCCTAAAGTTAAGAACGGATTTGGTATTTCAATCCTTTCAACAAACAAAGGTGTTATTTCTGGAAAAGATGCTCGTAAGCAGAACGTTGGCGGCGAGATCTTATGTTACGTTTGGTAGGGAGATATTAATGTCAAAGATAGGTAAAAAACCAATAGCAATTTCTGATAAGGTACAAGTTGAACTAGTTGATACTTTAGTTAAAGTAAAAGGGCCAAAAGGCGAACTAGAATTAAATATACCAACAACAAAAGTCACTATTGAGAAAAAAGATAATGTGATATTAGTTCACCGAAATGGTGAAGATAAAGAAGCTAAAGCTAGACATGGACTATATAATACATTGATCAGAAACATGGTTTCTGGTGTAACTGAAGGTTATGAGAAGAATTTAGAGTTAGTAGGTGTTGGTTATAGAGCAATGAAAAAAGGTAATGGTATTACATTAGCACTTGGATTTTCACATCCTATTATTATAGAGGCTATTGAAGGAATTACTTTTGAATTACAAGGTGATACAAAGATCACAGTAAAAGGAATTGATAAACAGTTAGTTGGACAAGTTGCTGCAAATATCAGAAAACTTAGACCTCCTGAGCCTTATAAAGGTAAGGGTGTTAAGTATGCTGGCGAGCACATTGTTAGAAAAGCTGGAAAAGCAGCTAAGTAGTAAAGGAGCAGGATAACAATGAGAAGATTTTCAAAAAAAGTAGTAGGCACAGCTGAAAGACCAAGGTTAACAGTTACAAGAAGCCTTAATAATGTTTATGCACAGATTATCGATGATATTTCTGGTAAAACAATATTAGGAGTTTCAAGTTCAGTTTTAAAACAAAGAGCAAACAAAGAAGTTTCTTTTAAAGTTGGAGAAATGATCGCTGAGAAAGCTACAGGACAAGGTATTAAAAAAGTAGTATTTGATAGAGCTGGTAAAGTATACCACGGTAGGATCAAAGCAGTTGCTGACGGAGCTAGAAGCAAAGGCTTAGAGTTCTAGTCATATAAATAGGAGGAATCATGGCAGATAGAGAAGTTAGTGAATTTGTAGAAAAGATAGTTCAAATTAGAAGAGTAACTAAAGTTGTAAAAGGCGGTAAGAACCTTTCTTTTAGAGCTACAGTTGTTGTTGGAGATATGAATGGCAAAGTAGGTGTTGGAGTAGCTAAAGCAGCTGAAGTTCCAAGTGCTATTAGAAAAGCTATAAATATTGCAAAAAAGGACATGGTTTCTGTAAATATTGTTGATGGGACAATCCCTCATGACTCAACAGGTTCATTAGGAGCTAGTAAGGTTTTTATGAGACCAGCACCTAAAGGAACTGGTGTAATATCAGGTGGAGTTATGAGATTAGTTTTCGAATTAGCAGGAATACATAATATTGTATCTAAATCATTAGGATCTTCTTCTGTAATTAATAATGCTTTCGCAGCATTAGATGGATTGAAGAGATTAAAGAGTCTTGAAGAAGCAAAAGCAGAACGTGGAGTTGATCTTAACGTAAGATCAGCAAAATAGATAAGGGAGAAAAAGATGGGAATTCTATCTGAATTAAAAACATACGCAGGAACAAGTAAAAATAGAAAAAGAGTAGGCAGAGGAGAAAGTTCTGGATACGGATGTACTGCAGGAAAAGGCCATAAAGGTCAGCAGGCAAGAAGTGGTGGCGGAACTAGACCTGGTTTTGAAGGCGGACAAATGCCTTTATACAAAAAGATGCCAAAGCTTAGAGGATTTAAAGCATTACAATCAACTAAAGATTATGAAATTATCAACCTAGATACTTTGGAAAGCTTAAAGCTTAAAAAAGTGAATCTAGAAGTACTAAAGGAAAAAAAGTTTTTTTCTAAGAGTGTAACTGCATTCAAAGTACTTGGTGATGGTGAATTAACAAAAGTAGTAACTGTTGAAGCTGATAAGTTTTCAAAAACAGCTATAGAAGCAATCGAAAAAGCAGGCGGTAAAGCCGAGGTTGTTAATGGCTAATAACTATTCTGGGTTTTTCCAGATTAAAGATCTTCAAAAAAAGCTTATCTTTACTTTTTTAATTATATTTTTTTTCAGATTAGGAATTAATGTTCCTATATCTGGATTAGATATGGGCAAGCTAGCAGAGATGTTCGGACAAGGTGGATTTTTTGGATTTCTTGACCTTTTTTCAGGTGGTGGCTTGAAAAGATTTTCAGTATTTGCGCTTGGAATTATTCCATATATTAACGCATCTATTATTATGCAGTTATTAACTGTTATGTACCCTACGCTTAAGGAACTTCAAGAAGAAGGTGAAAGTGGCAGGAAGAAGATACAACAGTATACTAGGTATTTGACCCTGTTTATTGCATTTATGCAGTCTGTAGGTATTTCAGTTGGACTTAGGTCCTTGTTATTACCAGGAGTAAATTTCCCAATGTTCTTTTTTGTGGCAGTAATTTCATTAATGGCTGGCACAGCATTAGTTATGTGGATGGGTGAATTAATTACTGAAAGTGGCGTTGGAAATGGCGCAAGTATCATTATTTTTGTTGGGATAGTTGGAGCTATGCCTGCCTATGTAATGAATACGGTCACCCTAATTAAGGGTGGAATACCAATCTGGAATGTAATCATAATGATAGGAATGTTTCTACTAGTAACTATAGGTATAGTAGTTGTGCAAGAGGCGCAAAGAAATATACCAGTTCAATATGCCAAAAGAGTTGTAGGAAGAAAAATGTATGGAGGGCAGAATACATATTTGCCAATGAAGATTAATCAAGGTGGCGTTATTCCTATAATCTTTGCATCATCAGTTCTTTCTTTACCAATAATGTTAATACAGTTCTTTCCAAAGCTTGGTGTTTTAAATACATGGCTTGGTTATGGCGCACCATTATATATAATAATCTTTGCAGCATTAATATTTTTCTTTACATATTTCTATACAGCGATTACATTTAACCCGGAAGAACTTGCAGACAATATAAAAAAGTATGGCGGTTTTATTTTAGGAGTTAGACCAGGGAAGCCAACAGCTGAGTATTTAGATGCTGTTATAACAAGGCTTACATTCGTAGGAGCAACGTTTCTGTCTTTGATATCTATAGTGCCCATGTTAACGGCCAAAGTAACGCATGTTACAAGTTTTATGGGATTAGGTGGTACGGCATTGTTGATTATTGTTGGGGTTGCAATTGATATAGTAAGACAGATAGAGACAATTCTTATATCAAATAAATACGAGAAATTAGTTCGATAGGAGATATTAATGAGTATGAAGAAACTATTAATTTTAGGAGCACCTGGATCAGGCAAAGGTACTCAAGCAAAGTTTATTGCTGAGACATATGGCTATAAGCATATTTCTAGTGGAGATATTTTAAGAAAAACGGCTAGTGAAGATACTGAGCTAGGGCGTAAAGTTGAATCAGTTATCAAGGCTGGAGAGTTAGTAGCAGATGAATTGATTAATGAAATGTTTTTAACATCATTTCAAGAAATGGGCGACGTAAAGATTATATGTGACGGATACCCTAGAAAGTTAACTCAAGCTGAATTTCTTGATGATAATAATTTCAAGTTTGATGCAGTTATTTATTTGAACGTATCATTAGTTGAAGTTATTGAAAGAATTAGTGGTAGACTTTCAGCTAAAATATCTGGTGAAACTTATCATATTAAGTACAAAAAACCAAAGGTTGAAGGTGTATGTGATGTTACTGGTGAGAAGCTTTACATAAGAGAAGATGATAAGCCTGAAACAGTTAAAAAAAGGTATTCAGTTTATTTGAAAGAAACTCAACCATTGCTTGATTTCTATAAAGAAAAAGGCTTAGTTGTAGAGATTGATTCTGAGAAGGCAATTGATGAAGTAAGAGAAGAGATAGAAAGGGTAGTGTTCAGCAAAAAATAGTGTTTGTAATACTATTGATAATCTGTTAATATATTTAACCGGTTTTTCTGAGCAATTTTAAAGGTTATTTTATGGCTAAAAATGTAATAGAAGTAGAAGGAAAAGTGTTAGAGGCGTTGCCGAATGCAATGTTTAAAGTTGAGTTAGATACTGGTCAAGAAGTACTTGCACATGTTTCTGGAAAAATCAGAAAGAATTTTATAAGAATACTTCTTGGTGATAGGGTTAGGGTCGAATTGTCACCGTATGATTTAACTAAGGGTAGAATATCCTATAGATTAAAGTAGAAAGTCGAAGGAAGAGATAGAATGAAAGTAAGAACATCAGTAAAGAAAATATGTCCTAAATGTAAGGTCATTAAAAGATTTGGCAGAGTAATGGTTATATGCGAAAACCGTAAACATAAACAAAGACAAGGATAGGGAGTAGATATGCCGAGAATAGCGGGAACAGATATACCTAATAATAAAAGAGCAGTAATTGCACTTACCTACGTATATGGTATAGGCTTAACAACAAGTAAGAAGATTTTAGAGAAATTAAATATTTCAGAAGATATTAGAGCAAAGGATCTTAGCGAAAGCGATATCGTTCGTATAAGAGAAGAGCTTGTTAACTATATTGTTGAAGGAGATCTTAGAAAAGAAATCTCTTTAAATATAAAAAGATTGATGGAAATTGGAAGTTATAGAGGCAGTAGACATAAAAAACGTTTACCATTGCGTGGTCAAAGAACAAAGACAAACGCTAGAACTAGAAGAGGTAAAAAAACCGCTGTAGCTAATAAGAAGAAGGCAGTTAAGTAAGAGGAGTCGATAAATGGTAGCAGCGAAGAAAAAAACTAGCGTAAAAAAGAAAAAAGTAAAAAAGAATATACCTCATGGTATAGCTCATATTAAATCTAATTTTAATAATACAATTATTTCAATTACTGATTTAGAGGGAAACCTCATTTCTTGGGGTAGTTCTGGTGCAGTTGGATTCAAGGGTTCAAAAAAAGGAACTCCTTTTGCTGCTCAGTCAGCAGGAGAGAGAGCTGCAGTAACTGCCAAAGAGAATGGCATGCAGCAAGTTGATATTTTGGTAAAAGGACCTGGACCGGGTAGAGAGACAGCTATCAGAGCAATACAGGCAGCAGGAATTGAAGTTGTTTCTATTAAAGATGTTACTCCAATACCACACAATGGATGTAGACCTCGTAAGAGAAGAAGAGTATAGGTTATAGAAGGGAGATCGTTTAATGGGTTTGTATAAAGGACCGTCTTGTAAATTATGTAGAAGAGAAGCCACAAAGCTTTATTTGAAAAGTGATAAATGTGAAAGTCCAAAATGTCCTCTAAATAGAAGGGCATATCCACCGGGAGATCATGGACCAACTTTCAGAGGAAAAATGTCTGAGTTTGGAATTCGTTTGAGAGAAAAACAAAAGGCAAAAAGATTTTATTGTATAAGCGAAAGTCAATTTCGCAGATATTATGAGAAAGCAAACCGTACACACGGTAATACAGCTGAAGAGTTAATCAAGTTCGTTGAAAGAAGATTAGATAACGTAATTTTCAGAGCTGGATTAGGTTATACAAGAAAGAGTGCTAGACAATTGGTTAAGCATGGTCATTTTCTTGTAAATGGTAAGAAAGTAGATATACCTTCTTATCTTGTAAGTGAGGGTGATATTATCTCTATCAGAGATAAGTCAAAAGAGTCTTTTACAACATTGCTAGAAGCAATGAAAAAAAGACCAGCACCAAGTTGGATTACTGGTGATGCAGCTGCAAATAAGTATTCTTTTACTAGAGTACCTAACATGGACGAAGTTGATGTTCCTGTTAATATGCAGTTAATTATTGAGTATTATTCTAGATAAAAATAATAAGGAGGCCTGTTTGCCGTGAAATTAAATACAAAAGTAGATGTTACAAAGAGTGAAGACCTAAATTATGCAAAGATGGTTATTAATCCATTAGAAAAAGGTTATGGGACTACACTTGGGAATTCTATGCGAAGGGTACTTCTATCTTCTTTACCTGGAGCTGCAGTTACTGCAATTAAAATTGAAGGTGTAGATCATGAGTTCTGTTCTGTAGAAGGAATTAAAGAAGATATTCTTGATATTATTTTGAATCTTAAACAGATTGCTGTGAAAAGCTTTTCTGAAACACCTAAAAATGTAACTATTGATGTTTCAAAAAAAGGTGAGATTCATGCGTCAGATATTAAACATGATGCAGAGATTGAAATTATTAATAAAGATCTCCATATAGCTACAATTACTGGAGATGCTTCATTAAAAATTGATTTGAGAATTGAACAAGGAATCGGCTATAGATTATCTGAATTAAGTCGTTTTGAAGATATGCCAGTTGGAACTATGCCAGTTGATTGTAATTTTTCACCAGTAACGAAAGTTAATCATACTATTGAAGATACTAGAGTTGGTAATAGAACAGATTTAGACAAACTTACAATTGAGGTTTGGACAGATGGAACTATTACTGCTGAAGATGCTGTTGAAGAATCTTCTAAAGTATTGATTGATAGTTTTAGTCTTTTTACAGATTATAAACATATCATTCCTGCTCCAGTAGTAGAAGAAACTATTGCTGAGCCAGAAGATAATGCAAATTTAGAACTTTCTATTGAAGATTTAGAATTATCAGCTAGATCGTCTAATTGCCTACGTAAAGCAGGCATTCAGACTGTAGCAGAATTAATTACTAAACCAATGAAAGATCTTATGAAAATTAAGAATTTTGGAAAGAAATCTGCTGATGAGATTAACGAAAAATTAGCACAATACGGACTGAGATTGAAAGAGGACTAGGACAAATGAGACATAAAAAGGGAAATAATAAATTAGGATTACCTACAGACCAAAGAATAGCTTTAATTAAAAATGGTGCAAAAGCATTATTTGAGCATAAGCAAGTTAAAATGACAGATGCTAGAGCTAAAGAAGTAAGTAAATATGTTGAAAGAATAATTACTAAAGCTAAAGGAAACGATGTCCATGCACGAAGAGAAGTATTCAAAATGCTTCAGGACAAGAAAATCGTAGACATAGTATTTAATGATGTTGTTGAAACATATAAAGAAAGACCGGGTGGATACACTCGTATAGTTAAATTTGGGATACGCCGTGGCGATGCTGCGAGTATATCGATACTTGAATTAATTTAAAAGTGCGTACCTTAAAACTTCATATCAGTTATGATGGTGAAGTTTTTTATGGTATGCAACGGCAAACTCAGTTTGAACCCACAGTTCAATCTATGCTTGAGAAATCTTTTTCTGAATTTTATCAGAAAGATGTGAAGGTTTCTTACGCTGGAAGAACTGATAGAGGTGTTCATGCTGAAGGTCAGATAATATCTTTTGTTGATCAGGGGAAGATTCCCTTAATTAAACTAAAAGATGTTCTTAACAGCTGTATAAATAGCAATAGTATTGTTATTAATTCAGTTGAAGAGGTTGCCAAATCGTTTGATCCGAGAAGACATGCTTCTTGGAGAGAATATGAATACTGGTTTTATACTGGTGAAAAGAAAGTTTTTTTAAATAAACATATGTTGCATGTTCGCAACATGGATATTGAAAGAGTAAATGATTATTGTGAGTGTTTAATTGGAGAAAAAGATTTTGCATTATTTTGCAAATCTTCAGATAAATATGAAAATACTATAAGAGAGATTATGATGGCTGCGGTACACCTGTCTGAATATTCTTTATTAGGTATTAAAGGCGATAGTTATTTGTTTAGAGTTAGAGCTAATGGGTTTTTACATAACATGGTTCGGAGAATAGTAGGATTATTGTTAGCTGCATTAGAAGATAATTTAACTAAACAAGAGTTTAGTGATATTGTTACAGCTAATAAAAGATATCTTTGGCAGATGGCTCCTGCACAAGGATTGTTCTTAACACATGTAGAATATATAAGAGATACGAAAGGAACAGAAGATGAGAAATAAATTTGATACTTATTATTTATCTAGCAAAAAGATAGACAGACAATGGGTGACAGTTGATGTACAAGGAAAAGCATTAGGAAGAATATCGTCACAGATTGCATCAATTCTTAGAGGTAAACACAAAGCAACATTTCAGCCAACAATGGATAATGGAGATAATGTTATAGTTCTAAATGCAAGTAAAGTGAAAGTGTCTGGAAGAAAATATGAGAACAAGTTATATCATAAGTATTCAGGATACCCAGGTGGAATTACTACAACTAATTTTGCTAAAATGATTACTGAAAAACCTGAAAGAGTATTAGAAGAAGCGATTAGAAGGATGTTGCCTAAAGGTCGTATTGGTAGAGCAATGTATAAAAAGTTACATGTATATGCTGGAGAACAGCACGAGCATGAAGCACAAAAACCAACTAAGTTAGATTTATAGGATATAGAAGGAGAATCATATGGCAGATAAGAGTAAACAAGTTAAATATTATGCTACTGGTAAAAGGAAAGAAGCCATTGCTAAGGTATGGTTAATTCCTGGAACTGGGAAGATTGTTATTAATAAGAAGAGTTTGGAAGATTTGAATGTTTCTATTACTCAAAGAACAAAATTATTAAAGCCATTACTTCTTACTAAGACTAATGATAGATATGATGTTATATCTTCAGTTTCTGGTGGAGGCATTAGTGGTCAAGTTGATGCCGTAATGCATGGCATTGCTAAAGCATTAAACATTATTTCTGAAGAATATAGACCTTTGTTAAAGACAGAAGGATTACTTACTCGAGATGATAGAATCGTTGAGAGAAAGAAATATGGTAAGAAGAAAGCAAGAAAAGGTACTCAGTACCGAAAAAGATAAATCAAAAAGCACCCATTGGGTGCTTTTTTTTTCACTAAATTACATATAGAGTAGAACTGATGAATAAAATTAAAATATTAATTAGTGATAAGATTTCTGTACAAGGGATTGATATCCTCAAAGATAAATTTTCAGTAGATATTATTACTGGCTTATCTGAAGAAGAGTTAGTTTCTTCGATTCCAAAATACAATGCATTAATTGTACGTAGTGAGACTCAAGTTACTGCAAAGGTCATAAAAGCTGCAAATAATCTGAAAGTTATTGGAAGAGCTGGTGTTGGTGTTGATAATATAGATATGCAGGCTGCTACTAGTAAAGGCATATCAGTAGTAAATACTCCCAATGCTAATACTTCATCAACTGCAGAATTAACATTGGCGTTGCTGCTTGATGTTGCAAGAAAAGTATCACTATCTCATATTAGTTTACAAAGTGGAGAATGGAATAGATCAGCTTTCTTAGGAACCGAGCTTAATGGAAAGACATTAGGCGTTATTGGTTTAGGTAAGATTGGCAAAAGGGTTGCTAGTTATGCTAATTGTCTTGGAATGAAGGTATTAGCTTGTGATCCATATATAAGTGAAGAAGAAATGCAAAAGGAGTCTATCTCTTTCCAGACAATAGATGAACTTCTTTCCAATTCTGATTTTATAACCATTCATGTTCCTAAAACAGAGGATACAATAGGCCTTATTAATGCAGAGAATATTACCAAGATGAAGGATGGCGTATGTTTAGTAAATTGTTCCCGTGGTGGAATAGTTGAGGAAGAAGATTTGAAGCATGCTGTAGAGTCTGGTAAGATTGCTATTGCGGCAACTGATGTTTACTCAGAAGAACCCGTAAATGGCACAAACCCTTTGATTGGAGTGAAGAACATTATCACTACTCCACATATAGGGGCAGCGACAAAAGATGCTAAAATAAATGTTTCAATTGAAGTAGCCACACAAGTATCATTGATACTTGAAGGAAAAGAAGCTAGTTCTATTGTAAATAATATATAAATAATCATGGGCTTTTGCCTGTAGGAAGAGGTTTACGTTTACTTTTTCAGTAAAGTAAATATAATTTAAATATGAATAGAAAAATAATATCCTTTAGATTTAAGTTCTTTTTTATAATATCGCTGTTTTTTATGTTTTTTTTGGTATCAGCGGCTGCTCTATTTTCTAATTTTCAAAATGATAGAAACATGGATAAAAAGTTAGCTTTTTATGCCTATAATACTAATTCGATTCAAAATATATATTCATCAGTATCTAGACTGTTTTATCTGTCGTATAAGTATTCAAGTACTCCTTCTTTACAAGCAAAGACAGAGTTTGTTCACTTAGTTAATAGTTTAGATTATCAATTTTATATTTTTCTAAGAAACTCTAATAAATATGGAAGCACTAGCCTATCAGATATGCAAAAAGAATATGAGGCATATTTACAGGCAAGAGACTTGATACAAGTTTTATTTGAAAAAAGGTTACCAGTTCATCAAAAAGCGATAGCGCTAAATAAGCTAAGAGTATTAGAAGATAATATACTTTCAGAGCTTAGTAAAATAGCAAATGAAAATTATACAGATGTTTCTTATGTATTTAGACAAAGAACATTGTCTTATGAGAAGTTATTAGTTTTTTATCTAGGAGCACTTGGTTTCTTTATTTTATTTGGATTTGGTTCTTTGGTTTATTTCTATATAAGAAACTTTTATACTCCTTACAGAAAATTCTTAAGATCAATAGAGAGTATTAAAGAAGGCGATTTTAACACAAGAGTTCATGTTACAAGTAATAAGGAGTTTAGCCATTTAGCTGAAGCTTTTAATGGAATGATTGATAGATTGTTGGAAATTGATATTCAGCTAAAGGACCATATTGATAATATTGAGAAAATAGTAGACGAGAAAACCAGAGAGCTTGAGGATAAGAATACTCAGCTTATGGTTCTTGATGAGCTTAAGGATCAGTTTCTTCAAAATATATCACATGAACTAAGAACGCCATTAACAAGTATTCTTGGTTATGTAGAGATTGTGTTGAATTATGGCAATATCGCGCCGACACAGGCAAGCTTCCTTAAAATTGCTCACGAGAACAGTCTTTCATTATTAAAGATTATTAATAAGTTATTATTGCTTAGTGAAATAGAGTCCGGAAATACTATGTTGCAGATTGAGTCTGTTGATTTGGCAGAAATTATAAAGAATACCGTGAAAAAGATGAAAGTATTAGCAGATAATAAGAATATTGGGATATCTATTAATGTAGATGCAGGTACTACTAAGAAGGATTTATTAATTGATGTAGATGAAGATAAGATGGAAAGCGTTTTTTCTAATTTAATATCAAATGCTATTAAGTTTACAAAAGATGGGCAAGTAACAATTGAAATTTCTGCTGACAGTGAGCAAATGGTTATAGAAGTAGAAGATACTGGTATTGGTATGACAGAAGAAGAGCAGAGTATTATCTTTGATAAATTTAGGCAAGTTGATAATTCTCTTACTAAGCTATATGAAGGTACTGGCCTAGGGCTTCCTATCGTTAAGAACGTGCTAGATTTACATGGCGCTGAGATTTCAGTAAATAGCCTTCCTGAGCAAGGTTCTGTTTTCACAGTTATTATTCCTAAAAAAAAGAAATAGTATGTATTCAATAAGTAGTTATGATTTTGAGCTTCCGAGGGAGTTTATTGCGCAATTACCTGTAGATAAAAGACATGACTCCAAACTCTTGGTTCTTGATAAGAACACTAGTGACATAACGCATCACTCTTTTTATGAGCTAGAAGATATGCTAACTTCGGATGATTTATTAGTATTTAACGACACTAAAGTAATACCAGCACGTTTATTAGGGAAGAAGCCTACAGGTGGGAAAGCAGAAGTTTTTTTATTAGAAGAAAAGAGTGTTGGTGATGAGTTGCTTTGGGAAGCCCTAGTAAAGCCAGGGTTAAAGATTGGAACTATCGTTAATTTTACAGATACCTTCTCTGCAGAAGTTGTTGATGTTCTAGATGAAGGGAAACGATTAGTTCGTTTTAATCTAGAAGGAGATTTTTCTGAAGCAATTGATAGTTGTGGTCAGATACCTTTGCCTCCCTATATAGAGTACGATGAGCAAAAAGAAGATTTCTATAAGAAAAAGTATCAAACTGTCTTCGCCAAGAAACAAGGCGCTGTCGCAGCCCCTACTGCGGGATTACATTTTAGTGATGAACTACTAGTTAAATTAGAAAAAAAGGGAGTTTCTATAGCGTTTTTAACGCTATATGTTGGAATAGGCACTTTCCGTCCAATTAAGTGTGATAACTATCTTGAGCATAAGATGCATAGTGAACGTTATGAATTACCACAGCAGACAATTGATAAAATTAATGAAGTGAAAAGTAATAAAGGAAGAGTAATTGCTGTTGGCACTACATCTACGAGGGTACTGGAAGGTGTATATGCGGCGAAGCAGTCTTTAGTGGCCGGGCAAGGAAGTACTGATGTGTTTATATATCCAGGGTTTGATTTTAAAGTAATTGATGGAATTATTACAAACTTCCATTTGCCTAAGTCTTCATTGCTTTTAATGATTTCAGCCTTAGTAGGACGAGATAATGTTTTTTCAGCCTATGAAGAAGCAAAGAAGAATGAGTATCGTTTTTTTAGTTTTGGGGATGCAATGATGATAATTTAGAAATACTCAAATATTCAAATTTAATAGATTGATGTAAAATAACAGGAATCAAATAAATAATGTGTATATAGATAAATAAGGAGGAAATATGTTAGTTTCAGAGACAAATGAGTGGGGAAAATTAGAAGAGTTATCGGTAAAAGAAATTGTTGTTAGTGAAGAGTTTAAAAATGACAAGAATCGTCTAAAGGATATGAGTTTAAGTTTGGATGAGTTGTATTTAGATTATTCTAAGAACTTAGTTGATTCTGAAGTGATGGGTGCTTTATACGATCTTGCTAAAGCATCAGATGTTGAGACTTGGGCAAATAAAATGTTTTTTGGTGAAAAGATAAATACAACTGAGGATCGAGCGGTTTTACATATTGCGTTGAGAAATGTTAAATACGTAGATGGAAAGTTTCAGCCTCTATCTGTTATTAAAGTTGATGGTAAAGATGTAATGCCTGAGGTTTGTGATGTGTTAGATAGAATGGGAGTGTTCACTGATAAAGTTAGATGTGGTGAATGGAAGGGTGCTACTGGCAAAAAGATTACAACAGTATTAAATATCGGTATCGGTGGATCTGATTTAGGGCCTAAGATGATAGTTCGTTCTCTTGAAGAGAATAGAATAAAAGATATTAACTTTTTATTTGTTTCTAATGTGGATGGCCAAGATATTTATGAAGCCCTTAATAAATGTAATCCTGAAGAGACTCTTTTTATTATTGCTTCAAAGACATTTACTACTCAAGAAACAATGCAGAACGCAAATACAGCTAAAGAATGGTTTTTAAAGACTATGAAGAGTGATGATGTTGCTAAACATTTCGTGGCTGCTTCTACAGCTTCAAAGGAAGTTGCAGCTTTTGGGATAGATACCGATAATATGTTTCCTTTCTGGGATTGGGTAGGAGGAAGGTATTCTTCTACATCAGCAATTGGGTTAGCAATAATGCTTTCTATTGGAGTTGAATCATATGCAGAATTATTAAGCGGGTATAATGTGATGGATCAACATTTTTTGAATACTCCTGCTGAGAAAAATATTCCAATGAATTTAGCACTATTAGGGATTTGGTATAACAATTTTTTAAACACTGAATCTATGGCAATACTTCCTTATGATCAGCGGTTAGAAAGATTCCCTGCATATTTTCAACAGGGAGATATGGAGAGTAATGGTAAGTTTACAACTAGAGATGGAGAATGGGTTGATTATCAGACTGGTCCACTTATATGGGGAGAACCAGGAACAAATGGTCAGCATGCTTTTTATCAGTTAATTCATCAAGGAACTAAGTTGGTGCCTTGTGACTTTATCGCATGTATAAATCCTTCCCATCCTTATAAGACTCAACATCATGATAAATTAATTGCTAATTTTATTGCACAACAAGAGGCGCTTATGAATGGTAAGTCAGTTGAGGACTTAATCGCAGAGGGTTGTCCTGATGATTTGCTTAATCACAAAACCTTTCATGGTAATAGACCAAGTACCGCTATTGTTATCAAGGAATTATCTCCTAAAAATTTAGGAATGCTAATTTCTATGTATGAGCATAAGGTTTTCGTACAAGGTATTGTTTGGCAAGTTCTCAGCTTTGATCAATGGGGTGTGCAGCTAGGTAAAGTGTTGGCTGGAAATATTCTTGAAGATATCGATAATGGTAAGTCAGAGGATCACGATCCATCTACAACAGCACTTATTAACATGTATTTAGGTGAATAATTTTTTTGCCCCGACCTATATGGTTGGGGCTGTTTACTAATAACTTCCGTATAACACAAAATTTCTATGTATCTTTCTGTATGACTTCCGATAATTAACTGATTAATTAATTAAATCATTAGGAGAGTATTTATGTTGAATAAAGTAGTAAGTGTAGGGAAGACTATAAACAGAAATGAATTGCCTGAATGGAAAGCTCTTGAAGAGCTCTCAGCTAAATTTGAAGGTCTGGATATTAAGGCGCAGTTCGATGCCGATCCTAATAGATTAGAAAAGTTAACTTTTGAACTGGGACAGTTATTTGTAGATGTTTCTAAGAATCAGGTTAATGATGAAATAATGGAAGCATTATTTGCTTTAGCAGAGAAAGTAGATGTCAAAGGTTGGGCTAATAAAATGTTTGTTGGTGAACAAATTAATAAAACTGAGGGAAGAGCAGTTCTTCATATCGCTTTAAGAAATGTTGAGATGAAAGATGGCTTATTTGTTCCTTTGTCGCAAATATTTACTAAAAATATAGATGGAATAGAAGAAGATGTAATGCCTGAAGTTTGTGATGTGCTGAACAGAATGGGAGTTTTTACTGACAAAGTGAGAAGTGGTGAATGGAGAGGTGCTACTGGCAAAAAGATTACGACAATAGTGAATATTGGCATTGGTGGTTCTGACCTTGGGCCTAAGATGGTTAATGAAGCATTATCTCCTTATTCTCAAGAGGGAATAACTAATCATTATGTGTCCAATGTCGATGGTGCTGATCTTGCGGCAGTATTAGAAAAATGTGATCCACAGACTACAATGTTTGTTATTGCTTCTAAAACTTTCACTACGCAGGAAACAATGACTAATGCTAATTCTGCAAAAACATGGTTTTTAAAGAGTGGAAGAACTGAAACAGATGTCGCTAAGCATTTTGTAGCTGCATCTACATCAGCGGATAAGGTTACAGCTTTTGGCATAGATAAAGAAAACATGTTTCCTTTTTGGTCTTGGGTTGGTGGCAGATATTCTACTCCTTCGGCTATTGGTTTACCTGTAATGATTTCAGTAGGAAAAGAGAACTTTGCTGAGCTACTCTCTGGATATCAGAAAATGGATAAGCATTTCCTGAATACTCCAATAGAAAAAAACATACCTGTGGTTATGGCCTTATTAGGTGTTTGGTATAACAATTTTCGTGGTGCACAGACTACCGCAATATTACCGTATAATCAGTTGTTAAGTAGATTTGCAGCATATTTTCAGCAGGGAGATATGGAAAGTAATGGTAAAGGTAAAAATAAACAAGGAGAGCAAGTTGAATGGGAGACAGGTCCTATTGTTTGGGGAGAACCAGGAGCAAATGGTCAACATGCTTTTTATCAGTTAATTCATCAAGGAACAAAATTAATTCCTGTAGATTTCATAGCGACTCTTAAAGAAAAACATGGGTTAACCGGACATCAAGCTATTTTGCTTGCTAATGTAATTGCACAGGCAGAAGCACTGATGGTTGGTAAGAGTGCTTCTGCTTTAAGAGCAGAAGGTTGTGCTGAAGAGCTAATCCCTCATAAAACTTTTGACGGAAATAAACCAAGTAATATGTTGATGGCCGAGGAGTTGTCACCGGAAACACTCGGTATGCTTTTAGCAATGTATGAGCATAAAATATTTACTCAAGGCATTATTTGGGATGTTTATAGTTTCGATCAATGGGGAGTAGAGCTTGGTAAGATATTGGCTAAAGCAGTTGCTGCTGATTTTGAAGCTGATGAGCCTAGTCCTGATCATGATCCTTCTACATTAGCGTTGATTAACAAGGTTCGTGAAGCACAAGGAAAATAGAGATTTTCAATCCCTGTACCGTTGGTGCGGGGATTTTTATTATTCCTAATACTTTTACCTTTTCCCTTTTATCTTTTCCCTTTATAATAGGTTCATGCATTATATGGGATTGATTAATAGATATAGGGCGTATCTGCCTGTTTCAGATACAACAAAGATCATCACTTTGAATGAAGGGAACACCCCTTTGATTCCTGCAGTACACATTCCATCTTTGATAGGAAAAGATGTGAAAATATATTTTAAGTACGAGGGGTTAAACCCAACAGGATCATTTAAAGATAGAGGAATGACTATGGCTGTTACTAAAGCTGTAGAAAAAGGGATGAAAGCTGTTATGTGTGCTTCAACAGGTAACACCTCAGCATCAGCTTCTGCATATGCAGCGAGAGCAGGCATTAAGTCTGTTGTTATTATTCCAGAAGGAAAGATTGCCTTAGGCAAATTAGCTCAAGCTATGATGCATGATGCATTAGTGATTGAAATCACAGGTAATTTTGATAAAGCTTTAGAGATAGTTAAAGAGGTTACTGAAAAGTATCCGATAGAATTGGTTAATTCTATCAATCCTTATCGAATAGAGGGTCAAAAGTCAGCAGCATTTGAGATTGTTGATGCTTTAGGCGATGCTCCGACTTATCATTCTTTACCAGTAGGTAATGCTGGAAACATTACTGCCTATTGGAAAGGCTATACTGAATATAATAAATTAGGAAAATCATCTTTGCCAAAAATGATTGGGTTTCAAGCAGAGGGTTCAAGCCCAATAGTACAGGGTAGACGGTTTGAACATCCAGAGACTGTTGCAACTGCAATTAGAATTGGGAACCCTGCAAGTTGGAAACAAGCTGAAGCTGCTAGAGATGAATCTGGTGGTTTGATAGATGCTGTTACTGATGATGAGATATTGGCAGCGTTTAAGATATTAGCTTCTAAAGAGGGTGTTTTTTGTGAGCCAGCTTCTGCAGCATCTGTTGCAGGTATTCTTAAGAAGAAGGATATGTTTAAAGATGGTGATATTATTGTTTGTACTTTGACAGGGCATGGATTGAAAGATCCAGATAATGCAATAAAGATGTCTACTCAAACTTATAAGGCAGGTAACTCTGTCCAAGAGATAGTAGATATAATAGGGGTGTAATTATGAGTATGAAAGAAAAGCTAACTGAGATTTTAAAAGAGAATTCTAGATTATCAAACGAAGATATTTCTAAGATGCTAGGAGTGTCTGAGCAAGAAGTTAAAGACATGATTAAGGAATTAGAAGATGGGAAAATAATACTTAAGTATTCAGCAGTAGTTAATGAAGAATTACTAGAAGACGATACTGTTACAGCTTTTATAGAATTAAAAGTTACGCCCGAAAGAGACAAAGGGTTTGATAGCCTTGGTGAAAGATTGCAGAAGTTTCCAGAAGTTAAGTCCGTATACTTAATGAGTGGTGGATATGATTTATTAGTAGTTATTGAAGGGTCTTCATTAAAGAATATTGCAGCTTTTGTTTCTAGCAAGCTGTCTACAATCGATAGAATAATATCTACTGCAACGCATTTTCAGTTAAAGAAATATAAAGAAAATGGTGTAGTAATGGGGGCAATGGCTCAAGAAGGTTCTCAGCGCTTGAATTTGTCTTACTAGGGAAAACGATGAAAGAATTATCTTCAAAATTAAAACAAGTAAAGCCGTCAGGTATAAGAAAGTTTTTTGACTTAGTCCTTAACAGTAAGGATGTTATTTCTTTAGGAGTAGGGGAGCCAGACTTTCCAACACCATGGCAGATTACCGAACAAGGTATCTTTCATTTAGAGAAAGGGCATACTTCTTATACTTCAAATATGGGTTTGCTTGATCTTAGAAAAGAAATAAGTAAATATCTAAAGAAGTTTTTTAATGCAGATTATAATCCTCAAGATGAAGTAATGATAACCGTTGGTGTATCGGCAGGGTTAGATATGGCTTTTAGAACACTGTTAGATCCAGGAGATGAGATTATTATTCCTGCACCTGGATACGTTTGTTACGAGCCTTTAGCATTTTTGACTGGAGCAAATCCTGTAATGGTTGATACTAGAGAAGATGGAATGTTTCTTACTAGTGATACATTAGAAAAACATGTAACTTCTAAGACAAAAGCAGTTCTTATCTCTTATCCAAGTAATCCTTCTGGGAAGATGATCTCAAAGGAACAATTAGTAGATATTATAGAAACCTGTAAGAAGCACGATCTTTGGCTTATTTCTGATGAGGTATACGGTGATATGGTTTATGATATAGAACCAATTTCTGCATCAACATATGTTAAAGATAGACTAATTTTGTTAAATGGATTCTCTAAGAACTATGCAATGACTGGTTGGAGAATAGGCTATGTTGCTTGTCCAAAAGAAGTATTAGATGAGATGGTTAAGATTCAACAGTATAACGTTCTTTGTGCTCCTATCATGTCTCAGTATGCGGCAATTGAAGCATTGCGTAATGGACGGTCAGAACTTGAGAGGATGAGGGACTCTTACGAGCTAAGAAGGAACTTTTTTTATGAAGGCTTAAAAGAGATAGGGTTTGATGTAGAAAAGCCAGAAGGTGCTTTCTATATGTTCCCAAGTATTAAGAAGTTTGGCATGAGTGCTGAAGACTTCGCAATGAGGCTTTTAAAAGAAGGCAGAGTAGCTGTTGTGCCTGGTAATGCATTTGGTGAAATGATCGATGATCATGTTCGTTGTTGCTATGCCTGTAGCATGGATGAGCTAAAAGAAGCTCTTGCTAGAATCAAGAAGTTTATAGACAGTCTTTAATCTTTAAATAATCCGTTTAAATTTATTATTTTTGGGCATATTTTATATATGAGAAAGAAAATAGTAGCAATGAGTAAAAATATTGTTCCGAATATCATTCTGGCAATGCAATCAAAAGCATCACCTATGGAGGTTGCGGTTGCGATAGGTGAAAGATTGCAACTATTGGGTGTCAGTGATTTTAAGATAATCCCAAACGGGACGATAGTTATTGGCCAAAATAATGACGACAAATCCTATGTTTCTGCATTGTTTCAAAATGTTCATAGTCTTATCAATAATCGAGTTGGTGCCGAGTTTGATTATAGTATAGTTATTCCTCCATTTATGTCAGAAAGTGATTTTGACCATTGTGATTTGGGGAATAATAATATTTGCATATCAACAAAAATGTTTATTCAGGAACTTGATTTTATTAAGTTGAGGTTAACGCAGCACTTGTTTCATGAGTCGGAGCATCTTGTTGGCAATATCTCTGTAATGAATGAGAAAACTCATTTGCCTATAAGGTTTAGTGCTGGAATGGGATTAAAGTCAACATTACCTAAGTTGTATAGGGATGACGGTTATGTTGAGTCGGATGAGCTTGCAGCGTATATGAATAATTTACATATTGAGTTAAGCGTCTTGAATGAGTCTGTTTTAAAAATGGTTTCAATGGAAGAAGCTATTGATGTTAAGAATGCTATTCAAGTATTTAGAAAAGATAACAAAAATTCTCTTAGTTTTTTAAGTGCTGATTCATCAGTACATAATCAATCAACAGCAAGGTTGATAATGCAGATATCAGAGTATATAAATTCGTCTATTTCGTTTGCTTTAGAAGTTATTGATTCTGCTCATACGGGTTCTTTTTTTGAATCGAAAGAAGAGGAAGGTGTTTATCTATTTAGCAATCCAAATTCTAATATTCAGGTAAGCCTTGTTGATACAGATGATATGGGTTTGCTCTGTGAGGTTATTTGTAGGTATCAAACTGTAAATGGAAGTGAGGATGAAGCAACTTTTTTGATTTTAGCTAATGACCTTAAAGAGATAGGCGTAGTTGGTGATGAAGAGAAATCTTCTGCTGAAATAAAAGCTGTAATCAAGAAGGTTAGAAGCATAATGGAAGATTCTCAGAATCAGGCAAAAGGTAGAATAGAATTAATATCAAAGTTAGCTGGCTATAAGAAGGTAATTGAAGAAGCAATGTTTGATTTTTCAAGAAATTATATAAAAAAAGATGATCTGGGGAAAATTATTAATGAGCAGTTGCGTGAAATGGAGGGGATTGGCCTCTCTAATTCTAGTTTATATAATTCTCAAGATTAATGGTTCTAATTTAAGACAAACCCTCTATTTTCATTTATAATAAAACCATGAAATACATAGTTATCATTGGTGACGGTATGTCCGGTTGGACTACAGATAGCAAAGAAGGTAAAACGGCTTTAGAATTAGCCAATATCCCTAATCTAGATTTAATAGCCCGAATAGGTGAGATAGGTTTGGCTAAGAACACTCCAGATTCGTTACCTCCAGGCAGTGATGTGTGCAACCTTTCATTGTTTGGCTATGATCCTGAAGTTTATTATACAGGCAGAGCGCCTATTGAGGCAGTTGCCCAAAGTGTTGAGTTAGCTGATAGTGATACAGTATTTAGAGCTAACCTAGTTACCATTGAAGATAATAAGATGAAAGATTTTACTGCTGGCCATATTTCTAGTGAAGATGGCGAGAAAGCAATTTCATCATTAAATGCGATGATTGCAGATGTGGATAATATGGAGTTCTATGCAGGTGTTAGTTATAGAAATTTACTTAAGATCACAGATACAAGTTTTAATATAGAAACAACTCCCCCACATGATATAACAGGGCGAGATATCTCTGGATATCTGCCAAAGGGCAGTGACTCCTCATTAATTAAAGATATTATGAATAAGAGCGCAACCGTTATGCCTGAAGATATAAGCGCTAATATGGTTTGGCTTTGGGGTCAAGGAACCAAACTATCTATTCCGACTTTTGAGTCGAAACATGGGCTTAAAGGCGCGGTTATTACAGCAGTAGACCTGGTAAAGGGCTTAGGTTTTGCAGCAGGCATGGATTATATTACAGTGCCTGGAATAACGGGGTTTGTTGATACCAACTATGTTGGTAAGGCGCAGTATGCTTTAGATGCTCTAAATGATTATGATATTGTGTTTATCCATGTAGAGGCACCTGATGAAGCTGGGCATACAGGAGATTTAGACCTAAAGGTAAAAGCTATTGAAGACTTTGATGAAAAAGTAATTGGCACTATTTTATCTGAGATAAAACAGGAAGAGTATAAACTATTGATACTTCCGGATCACCCAACACCTATTGAGATCAAGACGCATTCTAGAGATGATGTCCCATATCTTATTTATGACAATAAAAATTTGAAAGATAATAAAGGAGCAGAATATACAGAGAATTGTGCTAAAACTTATTCTGATGAAACTGTTATAGGCTATAAGCTTATGAGTAGGTTTGTTTCGTGAGCATAATTTTTGCATTATTAAGTTTATCAATAATTATAGTAGTTCACGAACTAGGACATTTTATTGCTGCTAGATCAGCAGGAATACCGGTACATGAGTTTTCTATTGGAATGGGCAAAAGCTTGTTCAGTAAAAAATTTGGTGATACCGAGTTTTCTTTAAGACTACTTCCATTAGGTGGGTATGTTCGAGTAGCTGGCATGGATTCAGTTAATGATAATAGTTCTGATATAGAGATAAGTTTTCTTAATAAATTAAAGATACTTTTTGCTGGATCTTTTTACAATTTTTTATTTGCTTGGGTAGTATTCCTTATGATTACTTTTTTTATGGGAGTTCCTTCCGTTTCAACAAATATTATAGATTATGTTTATCAAGGTAGCCCTGCACAACAATCTGGTGTTTTAAAAGGTGATCAAGTTTTATCTATAAATGACTATTCAGTTAGCAATGGTTCTGAATTGGCTAATCTTATTTCTTCAGCTGGCACTGATGCATTAGTGCTTGTTCTAAGAAGAGGTGAGATGAAAAGAACAGTTACAGTAACCCCAGAGCAAGATAATGGTAGATATGTAATTGGGGTTAGATTTTTGTTAGGTAGAAATGGTGCATTTTCAATAGTGAAATCTTTAGAAGTGGCAACATTGCAAAGTGCGCAGTTGGTTAAATCTATCTTTCAAGGCTTGTCTTTGCTAATTACTAGAGAAGTTTCACTTGATCAGGTTTATGGCCCCGTGGGTATCATATCCTTAACAGGGCAAGCAGCTTCTTTTGGGTTTGTGTATTTCTTTGGGTTCTTGGCATTACTTAGCATAAACCTTGCGGTTATTAATCTATTACCTATCCCAGCTTTAGATGGAGGCAGGATTTTTATTGCTATTTTAGATAAAATATTAGGAGAAAAGATGTCTAGATCAATAGAGTCTCGAATCCATTTAGCAGGCTTTTTTATATTAATATTATTCGTTATATATATTTCTTATTTTGATATTCAGAAAATACTGTTAAAATAGCCGAATAATAATGATAGATGAAATTCAACTAGAAAAACTTCAGTCCGTAGCAGGCAAGATTCGTAAGCATATTGTGGAAATGACACATGCGGCAAAATCTGGGCATCCTGGCGGCTCCATGTCGATGGCCGATATTATCACTCACTTATACTTTAAGTGGATGAATATTGATCCAAAGCAGCCTAAAAAAGAAGACAGAGATATTTTTGTTCTTTGTAAAGGACACGCTGCGCCTGCACTTTATTCTGCAATGGCAGTAAGAGGGTTCTTTCCAGAGGAAGAATTGAAAACACTTAGGCAGGTTGGGTCTAGGTTACAAGGACACCCTGATAAAAACGCTATTCCTGGTATCGAAATGTCTACAGGATCGTTAGGTCAAGGCCTTTCAGCTTCTGTTGGAATGTCACTAGCTTTGAAGCTAGATAAGAAGCCTAATAGAGTTTATGCTGTTTTAGGTGATGGCGAATTGCAAGAAGGTCAGGTTTGGGAAGCTGCTATGTCTGCTGCTCATTACAAATGTGATAACCTTTGTGCATTTATAGATAATAATAAACTTCAAATCGATGGAGCTATTGAAGACATTATGGGCATTGACCCTATAGCTGATAAGTTCAGAGCTTTCGGTTGGGAAGTATTCGAGATTGATGGTCATTGTTTTCAGGACATTGATGATGCGCTTGTTAAGGCAGATTCTATTAAAGGAAAGCCTGTTGCAATTGTTGCTGATACTGTTAAAGGTAAAGGTGTTTCATTTATGGAAGGACAGCTTTGTTTTCACGGAGCTCCTTGTAATGATGATCAGAAGGTAGAAGCTTGTAGTGAATTAGATAAAATAAATGGAGTATGTGGATGTTAGAATCAGCAGCTACTAGAGATCATTATGCTAAAGCATTGATAGCTCTAGGAGAAACCAATAAAGATGTAGTTGTATTAGATGCAGATTTGTCTTGTTCTACAAGAACAGCAAAGTTTGCAGCAAAATTTCCTGATAGATTTTTTAATGCAGGAATTGCCGAGCAAAATTTAATAGGGATGGCCGCAGGGTTAGCTTGTATGGGTAAGACAGTATTTGCTAGTTCTTTTTCTATGTTTGTTACTGGCAGACCATGGGAACAAATTAGGAACTCTATCTGTTATCCAAGATTAAATGTGAAAATATGTGCTACGCACGCTGGGATTACTGTTGGTGAAGATGGTGCATCACACCAAGCATTAGAGGATATTACTTTAATGAGAGTTCTTCCTAATATGAAAGTATTAGTTCCTGCTGATGCTATAGAAGCAGAAACAATGGTTAAGTATGTTGCTGACCAGCCAGGTCCTTATTATGTAAGGATGAGTAGAGGCGCAACTCCGCTTGTATTTGATGTCGAAAATTTTAAATTTGAACTAGGCAAGAATAATGTTCTTAGGGAAGGATTAGATGTCGCAATAATGGCTTGTGGAATCATGGTTAAACTTTCTTTAGATGCAGCTGAGGTATTAAAAAAAGATCATAATATTAATGCAGCAGTTGTAAATGTATCTTCAATAAAACCAATGGATGAGGATAATGTTTGTGCAATGGCTAAGAAGACAGGTGCTATTGTTACAGCTGAAGAACATACAGTTGTTGGTGGTATGGGTAGTGCAGTTGCTGAAGTAGTAATCAAAACATGCCCAGTTCCAATGGAGATGCTCGGAGTTGAAGGTGTATTTGGCGAAAGTGGAAAACCAAATGAGCTTCTTGAAAAGCATAACTTAACTGTGGACGGAATTGTAAACAAGGCATTAGCCGTTATCTCACGAAAATAAGTGATTCGATTAAGAAACGTTACTAAAAAGTATCAAGACCTAACAGTACTCAACCATATTAATTTACATATAGCAAAAGATGAATTTGTATTTCTTGTAGGCCAGACAGGTGCTGGTAAAACTACGTTGTTAAATCTATTAACAAGAGAAGACAAACCTGATTCTGGTAGCATTTATGTTGGCATGACAAATATTAACGACTTCTCCGAAAGACAGGTTTCTAATTTACGAAAAAATATGGGGTTTGTATTTCAAGATTTTAAGATACTTAATAGAACAATATATGAAAATTTAGCGTATGTCCTAAAGATTCAGGGTGAGAAAAAGAAGGTAATTCAAGAGAAAATTGATAGAGTCGTCGAGACGGTAGGTTTAGAGAACAAGCTTCATTGTTATCCTTACCAACTATCAGGAGGAGAGCAACAGAAAGCTTGTATTGCGAGGGCAATTATTAATAAGCCGCATATCCTATTAGCAGACGAGCCAACAGGAAATTTAGATCCAGATGCATCATTGGAGATTATTCAGATTATTTCAAAGATTAATTTAACTAATACAACTGTGGTAGTAGCTACGCATGATAAGACGGTTGTAGACCTTATGAGGAAAAGAGTAATAGCCTTACATGGTGGCAATGTTATCAGAGATCAACAGATGGGGAGCTATCATGAACTTTAGAATATTAAAGTTTTTAATGGAAGAAGCATTTATTTCTGTTAAGCAGAATTCCTTAATGGCATTTTTGTCATTTATAACAATTACCGTTTCGTTATCTATTTTAGCAATGTTTCTAATAATTTTCATGAATTTAAATTCAATGATTAAGACCGTTAGTTATGATTTAAATGTTTCAGTTTATTTAGAAAGAAATGCAACGCAAGAGAGAGTGTTGAGTATAAGAGATCAAATAAAAACAATTAAAGGCGTTAAATCTTTATCTTTAATTTCTAGAGAAGATGCATGGAATGATTTAAAGAGTAAGTTGCAGTATCAAAAGGAAATTATTGAGTTAGTCCCCTCTAACCCTTTGCCAGATTTAATAGTTATAAAATTAGAATCAGTGAATTATATACAAGAAGTAGTTAAAGAACTTAAGTTAATTAAGGATGTTCAGGATATTAGATATGGTAAGACATTTGTTAGTAGGTTTAAGAGCGTTGTGAAGCTTTTTAATTATGTAGGGGCAACAATTGTTATCTTGTTGTTAGTTGCAACATTTCTTATTATTTCTAGTACGATTAATATAACTATTCTTGCTAAAGAAAAAGAAGTTAAGATAATGAAATTGGTAGGTGCTACTAATGGGTTTATTAGGTCTGTATTTGTGCTAGAAGGAGTGTTTTTTGGGGTGCTTGGAGCAGGGTTTGCCGTGATTATTATTAATATTGTTTTCTTTTTAGTTAATAATAAAATGCAGCAGGTTTTTCATTTTGCTTATGTTTTTACTAAACATTTGAGTTTTGTTTCACTAAATATTTTTATTATTACAATTGGTTTAGCTGTTAGTTTGAGTGCAAGTTTCTTTTCGATAAAAAGTTTATTGAAAAATATATTAAAAAAGTAATTAGGGAGGTATTTAAATGTTAAATTTTATGAGAGAAAGGTCACGAGAGATTTTGTTTATTACTGTGTCTTTGTTTGTGTTTTCTATGTTAGGCGTTGGCGCTTATTCGTTCTTGAATAGAGGAGATAGTAATACTCAGCAGGAGTTAGCTTATTCTCAGTTAGGATTACTAAATGGAGAGCCAATAGATGCATATTATTATAACCGTCAGTTCAATCAATTATTTTCGAGTGTTCCGGCTGAACAAAGGATGGTTCTTGACCCTGATATCATTGACTATTATAGGTACCAGTCATTTCAAGAAACAGTGTCACATATGTTGATGTTAAAAGAGGCAAAAGAAGAAGGTATTAAAGCTTTCCCACAAGAGTTCAACTATAGAATGGACCAGATTGTAAAAGCCTATGGACTTACAAGTATGGGTAAATTCAAGAAGTTGTTAAAAGAAAACAATGTTGAATGGAAAGATTTTAAAGAGCAGCAGAAAAACGAAATCATGGTTTCAAAGTTTTTAAATGGTATTACGAGCAGAGTAAGAGTAACTCCGATAGATAGAAAATTGGCTTTTACAGAGATTAAAGCAAGACATATTTTGATTAAAGTTGATAACACAACTGAGAATATGGAAGAAGATTTGAAGAAACTGAAAAAAGCAGAGTCTATTTATGAAATGATCCTATCAAATAAGAAAAACTTTGCTGCTATTGCGGAGAAGTATTCTGAAGATACTGCTTCTGCTAAAAAAGGTGGAGATCTTGGTTGGATCAGTCGTGGACAGATGGTTCCTGAATTTGAAAAAATGCTGTATAAGTTAATGCCGGGTGAGATTGGTGGCCCAATTAAGACAATGTTTGGATATCATATTTTGCTTGTAGAGGAAAAAAGAGAAAAAGATATTCCTGTAAATATTACTGATGAGCAGATTGACCAACAAATTTTGCAGCAGAAACAGCAAGAGGCAGTTCAAAAATGGTTACAGCCATTAAAGGCATCAGCAGATATAGAGATTATTGATCCCCAGGTTAATGCTTATGATTATAGAATGCAACAAAAGTATGAAGAGGCGTTGTTTGAGTATAAAAAGGCATTAATGGAGAAGAACGACTTACTATTATATGTGCAGATAGCAAGAATGCAAGATAAGATAGGTAATGTTGATGAGGGTAAAAGATCTCTTCGCAAAGCTTTAATTTTACAAAAAAGATTGTCTGGTTATAGATATCCTATGCTTTATTTTGCAGCTATTGATTTCTTTATTAAATATAAAGATAGAGATTTGTATAGAGGATTATTTGACGATGTTTTAGCTACGTTCAAAGGTAATAAAGTAATTATGGACATTGCAGATAATAACTACCGAGATAATATGACTAAAACACAGAGAGCAAATCTAGATGAACAATTAGCTTTGATTGCGGAGCAAGAAGCTCAGACAGAGTCAGAAAAACAATCTGTTCAAAACAATCCATTATCAGCATTGGATAAACTGGATACTCTTACCGGAAACAGTTTGGTAGAGTAACCCTCAATCTCCTAAAGTTACTATATAAACAAAAACCCTCTCCATTTGGAGAGGGTTTTTGTTTATGTTAAATATTTATTTATGAAAAAGCTATAAAGAAGTTTGCTGTTTTTCTTGATTAAAAAAGGAAGCTTTAATCTGAATAGAAGTGTTTTGGGATTCATTTTAAAAGTATCTAGAATAATTTTATGAGAAACTATCCAGGGGAATACTTCGGCTAAGTGGAATAATTCCATATCAACTGTATGAGCATTTTTATATTGATTAGCTAGCTGTATTTTATCTTGTAAACTGTTCACAGTTACGTTTGTGAAATGGTTTTTTTGCATTAGTTGAAATGAATCTTTCCCATTTCTTCCAATTATATGGCCAATAGTTAGTATTGTTGATTTTGGAATAGCAATTAGGCTGCCAGCATTGCCTAGGTTAATTATGCTTTTGCAGTTTGCTGCATCAATTATATCTTTCTGATTTTTTATAGTTCTTTTTATAGCATTTTTTCCAACACCAGTAATGATTATTAATATATTTTTATTTTTTATATTTTTCACAAACAGATGATCGTTAATTTTCTTTGCTTTGTTAATGAAGTATTTTGCTTCTCTTTTCTCAGCAAATAATAATATATGGCTAATATCTTCTGGAATAGTGTTCATTTAGATAAAGTATAAAGTAGTAGATAGAACAATAAAGTATATGGCTAGACCAGCTACATCAATTGTAGTTGAAATGAATGGAGCAGAGGCAATAGCTGGGTCAATTCCTACTTTGTTGAATAATAGGGGTAATGTAATGCCAAAGGCAGAACTAAGAATAATGTTTAAGAGTATAGCGATTCCAATCATTGATCCATATATTGGTGTTTTGAAAAGTATAAACGTAATAATAAAGAGGCTAATTGATACGCCAAAAGCAATAATTATACTGATCCCCATTTCTCTGTAGATGTTTTTCATAACAGAGTGAGGTCTTATATGTCCTGTTGCTAGTCCGCGTACCATTATTGTTGCTGCTTGATTCCCTACATTACCGCCAATACCAATAAGTAATGGAATGAAGCTGAGAATAATAGGTAGTGATAAATCAATGTCTTTAAATGTAACAGTGAAATATGCGAGTATGCTACCAGAAAGTAGCCCTCCGACCATAGTAAGCATGAGCCAACGCAATCTAGTTTTTGCTGAGTTAAATATGTTGCCACTAAGGAGTGTTTCTTCGTCTAATTCACCTGTGGTGGTGCCTGATAATTTCAGGAAATCCTCTGTAGCTTCTTCTCTCATAATATCAACAACGTCATCAACAGTAATAATACCAATCATTTTATTGTTATCATCTACTACTGGAAGTTCGACAAGGTCATATTTCGATATCATATTTGCAGCTTCTTCTTGGTCAATATTTACATATACAGATTGGAAGTTCTCATCTCTGAGTGTTTCAATGTGTGTTGTTGGGTTAGCAAGTATAAGGTCTTTTAAGTTGGTAATTCCTTGCAGCACGCCAGCATCATCAATAATATATATATAGTAAACAAATTCCTCATCAGATGGATTTGCTTTTTTGAATAGTAATATAGCTTGTTTTACAGTCAAATTCTCAGGGATAGCTATAAAGTCTGGATTCATGATACTTCCAGCAGTATGTTCTTCATATTTCAGAAGTTTTTGAATTTCGATTCGTTCTTTAAGTGATTTTAAAATATTTTCAGCCAATGTTTCATCTTCTTCTTGGATGTTCAGGATTAAATCAGCTGCATCATCGGCATCTAGATGGTCAATCAGTTCTGTTACTTTGATGCGAGATAGCTTTTTTACTAGTTCAGCCTGAATAGGGTGTTCTATTTCCTCAAAAACCTCTTTAATGATCTCTGGCTTAACTTTTTTAAAGAAAGTAATACGGTTTTCTCTGTTCATGGCTTCAAGCGCATCAGCGATATCTGCTTGGTGAACTTCTGCAACTAATAATCTAATATCAGTTAAAGTTCCTGATATTAAAATTTGTTGGATTTCTTCTAGATTAACCTGATTGTCCTGCATATAGGTATTGTACGTCTAAATGCTCAAAGCTTAAAGTCCCTAGCAGGCAGTTGTAGCTAGTCTAAGCTATGTATAATCAAGCCACTTCGCAACTTAGGTTCAAACCAAGTTGTTTTTGGTGGCATTATATTTCCACTATCAGCTATATTGATTAGTTGGTCCATTGATACTGGGTACATTGCGAAGGCAGCTGCCATTTCACCGGAATCTACACGCTTTTCTAATTCTTCTAAACCTCTTATGCCTCCAATAAAATCAATCCTTTTGCTTGTTCTCAGGTCTGTGATGTTTATGATTGGTTCAAGTACATATTTTGTAAGAGTAGTAACATCTAGTGCTTTGATTGGATCTGCATCATCATACGTCCCATCTTTGAACTCCAATTTATACCAATTGCTCTCAATGTAGAGTCCCATAATATGTATGTTTCCCGGTCTGTATTGATTAGTCCCCATTTTTTCTATGTTGAAGTTCTCAGAGAGTTTCTCTAAAAATTGTTCGGTTGTAAGACCGTTTAAATCTTTAATTACTCTGTTATAGTCAAATATCTTTAATTGGTTGTCAGGAAAATGAACTGCTAGAAAATAGTTGAATTCTTCATCTCCAGAGTAGTTTGGGTATTTCTCTCTTTTTTCTTTACCAACTAATGCAGCTGCAGCACTTCTGTGATGTCCATCAGCAACATAAGTAGAATCAATATTTTGAAAAATATTAGTAATTTCAGTAATTGTGTCATTACTGTTAATTATCCAAAAAGAATGTCCGATATTGTCTTCTGAAGTGAAGTTATAGATTGCTTCTGAATTGTCTGTAACATTACTGATAATTTCATTTATTCTATTGTTAGATCTGTATGAGAAGAACACTGGTTCAATATTTGCATTATTGATTCGTACATGAAGCATTCTATCTTCTTCTTTGTCTTTTCTAGTAAGCTCATGCTTTTTGATTTTATCGTTTAAGTAATCATCTACACTCGCACAAGCGGCAAGTCCATATTGGGTTCTTCCATCCATTGTTTGAGCATATATATATAGGGAAGGAGCTTCATCTTGGATTAACCAGTTGTTTTCTTTGAATTTTGTAAAACTAGCAACTGCACTATCATATACTTCCTGTGAGTGCGCATCTGTATCTGCTGAGAAATCTATTTCTGGTTTAATAATATGGTATAGGGACATTACGTTGCCTTTGGCCTCTTCACGAGCTTCTTCTGAGTTGAGTACGTCATATGGTCTAGAAGCTATTTTCTCTTCTAATCCTTTTTTTGGTCTGATTCCTTTGAAAGCTCTGATTGTTACCATTAATGTACTCCTCTGAAAAAGATGGAATAATTTTCTCATGGATGATAAGTCTTGCCAATAAATGAATTAAGGGCTTATAGCCGCCCTTAACAATCCCGCCTAGTCTTCCCAAAACTCCCTTAAAGAAAGACTACAATTAAATCATGCTTGGAAAATCATAGGGCAATGGCTTTTCTCGTACGCCTGAGGCGTAGCGGAGAGTGCCCGCATAGATGTTAATTTATTCTTTCTAATTCGGCTAAACAATTGGGAAGACGTATTTAGAATGCAAAAGTAAAAAATCAATCCTAATATTTTAATATAGGGCAGTAATCCTACATTTTATAAGGGGTTTAGCGTATGATATAAGTTATAGTAATAGATTATTAGATTGATGGTTAATTTTCTCATGCATATTATTAATTTCTGTTACCGCTACCATAACTTGGTACAGTATCTCAATACTGTACTTGACACTATCTACTGTTCTGTTATAATTTAGCCATGATAAATAAATTATGTGATATAGCTGATATTTTTTTAGGACATTCATTTAGGGAGAAACTCGAGAATTCTGTTGATAGTAATACATTTGTAATACAGCCTAGGGATATTAAAACTGATACAAGTATTGATTACAATGGCTTGATTAAAGTCTCATTATCTACTGGTGGGAAAAGTATGCTAAAAAGAAAAGATGTTCTAATTACAAATAGGGGAAGATTTACTTCTTCAATATTTTGTAATAAGGATTCAGCTCAATATTTATGCACTTCTGGTGTTTTTGTTATTAGAGTTAGTTCTCAGCAGTTTGACCCTGAGTATGTAAGTTTATATCTTAATTCAAAAGACGGTCAAAAACAGATTTTGAATTTGCTAGAAACAACAACTATTCCGTTTATAAATAAGTCTAATATTTCCAATGTTACGATTCCATCACTTACCCTTAAAGAGCAATATGATGTTGTTGAAAAGTTTAATGACTTTAAGGATTATTTTATTTTGACTAAAAAGAAGATGGCTACGGAACAGCAAATTATTAATAAATATATTGATATAACTATTAGAAAAGGAGCTAAGTAATGAATACTAAAAAATATACACAAGATGTATTGAACGGTACTTTATGGGATGCTGCAAATTCATCTAGGGGAACTGTGGATGGTGGAGTTTTTAAAGATTATGCGTTGACTTTTTTGTTCTATAAATACATGAGTGACCTTCATAAAGTTGAAGTAGAAAAGCTTGAAGCTAGATATGGTAGTGATGAAGAAAGAATCTCGATGAAGTTAAAGAATTTTAGGTTTGTATTGCCAAAAGGAGCAAGTTTTTATGATATATACAGGCAACAGTCAGCCGATAATATTGGCGAAATCATTAATAAAGCTTTGCATAAGATAGAAGATAAGAATGAGCGATTAAAAGGATTGTTTGATTCAGTTAATTTTAATTCTGAGTCAGTCCTAGGTAAAACTACTCAGAGAAATAAAATGTTGCGTGATTTGATTGGTGATTTTGCCAAAATAGACCTTAGTGAGGCAGAAGAAGATATTATAGGTCGTGCATATATGTTTATGATTGAGCGGTTCGGTGCTGATGCAGGGAAAAAGGCGGGTGAGTTTTTTACAGTACACGAAGTTGCTGAACTTGTTGCAAAATTAGCAAAACCTAAAGAGGGTTCTCGTATTTGTGATCCAGCTATGGGGTCGGGTGGTCTCTTACTATTAGCAGGTGATGAAGTTGGTTCAAATAACTATGCACTATATGGTCAAGAAAAGATAGGAACTACTTATAATTTAGCAAGAATGAATATGTTTCTGCACGGTAAGGATTCGGCAAGGTTAGAGTGGGGTGACACATTAAACCACCCATTACTAATAGAAGACGATAGATTAATGAAGTTTGACTTAGTAGTGGCAAATCCACCATTTAGTTTAAAAAAATGGGGTGCTGAAAATGCTGAAAATGATCCATATAATAGATTTCACAGAGGCATAGCGCCAAAAGATAAAGGTGATTATGCCTTTATCAGTCATATGATAGAGACAGCAAAAGCAAAAGAAGGAAAAGTTGTTGTGATTGTTCCTCATGGTGTTTTGTTTAGAGGTGGCGCAGAAGGAAAGATAAGAAAACAGCTTTTAGAAGAAAATATTATTGATACTGTTATTGGTTTGCCAGCAGGTCTTTTTCAAACTACAGGTATACCTGTTGCTATATTGATTATAGATAAGTCTCGAGAAGTTGGTGGTGCTAATGAAAACAAGAAAGATATATTCTTTATTGAAGCATCAAAAGAGTTTAAATCAGAAAAAGCTCAGAATAAGCTTGAACCAAAAAATATTAAGAAGATTCTTGATACTTATGAAAAACGAGAAGATGTAGAGAAATTCGCTAGGGTTGTTAATTACAAAGAAATAGAAGAAAACGACTATAATTTAAATATAACTCGTTTTGTGGATACTTTTGAGGAAGAAGAAGAGATAGATATTACAAAAGTTCAAAAAGAGCTTGTTGAAATTGATAAACAGCTTGTAGTTGCTGAAAAAAAGATGAAGAAGCATTTAGAAGAGATATTGGGATAGTTTATATTATGATCATAATATTAATAATAATATGTTTAATTTACTCATTTTATGGGTATAATGAAAATAGTATACCCGTCGCGCCTCTACATGTAAGCGTAATTCGACGGGTTTTTTTATTTTCAGGGGATGTCTATGCAATATAACAAGCAATGGATATCTTTTGAGGATCAAGCTAATAAATTAATTTCCAGAGGATTGATAGCTGATAAGGGAAAGCTGGTTAAAGTTTTACAGTCAGTTAATTATTATAGATTTACTGGGTATCTCTATCCTTTTAGACAAAAAAATTCTGAAAACTTCCTATCAGATATAACTTTAGAAAAAATCTGGGACTTATACAAATTTGATCGTAGACTCAGGATTATATTACTAGAGGCTATTGAAAGGATTGAGATTTCTTTCAGGACACAAGTAGTATACCTTTTTGCTGAGAAATGTGGAACATTTGGCTATTTAAAGAAAAGCAACTTTCCTAACCTAACAAGTAAAGAGTATAAGAACCTAATCAAAGGGATTCGAAAAGAAACATTTAGAAAAAGAGGGAAATCAAGTAAATCTAAAGAAAACTTTGTTGTAAATTTCTTTAATAAATATGGGCGGAAACATAATGACTTACCAATATGGATACTTATAGAAATAGTTTCATTTGGAACAACACATACCTTGTTTAAAGGATTGCCCGATGAGCTAATAAAAAAAATAGCTTCGCATTATAAAATAGCTGATAAATTGCTTTTATCTTGGATTAGATCATTACATTCGATGAGAAACATTTGTGCTCACCATTCAATACTTTTTAATAGGGTGCTTGGTTATAAGCCTTTAATTCCTGCAAAAAACAAATTTCCAAAATGGCATAATCCAACTACTGTTTCAAATCAAAAAGTTTTTAGTATTATTATGATTTGTAATTATTTTATGCAAGAAATTGCTTCACAAAGCAAATGGAAATATAGATTAAATGAATTGGCTAATGAATTCCCAAGCATTGAACTGGGCGCATATGGATTCCCTACTAATTGGGAGGATTTTTTGAAGTGATCTTTCTTTCACATAACCACAAAGATAAACCTATTATCGAACAATTAGCTGTTCGTTTAAAAGATACGTTTGGACAAGATAAAGTTTTCTATGACTCATGGTCAATTCAACCAGGTGATGGCGTCATCGATAAAATGAATGAAGGACTTGATAAATGTAAATTCTTTATATTTTTTGTATCAAAAAATAGTCTGCAAAGTAAACTTGTTGAACTTGAATGGCAAAATGCAATATTAAAAGCTACAAAAGGAGAAACTAAATTTATTCCTGTAAAATTAGATGATTGCTTAATGCCACCAGTATTATTACAGACATTATGGATAAATTTATTTCAAGATGGACTAGAAGTCACTCTTAGACAACTTATTGATGTTATTTCTGGAGAAAACACATATCGGCAACCAGCTGAATTTCATAACTTAATAGCTGAAGTGAAAAAACTAGATAATAAATTAATTATAGAATGTAAGGCGATTCATTATATGGAGCCGATTTCTAACTATTTATTATTAGTAAATAATACTAAAGGTGAATTAAAGTTTAAATGTATTAGTCAGGTTATGTTTATGGGTGGTTTTAATGAAGGAATAAAATTGAACAATGGCAAAATATTTAATGGACAAACAATGTCTATAGGCGCTGCTACAGTTCCTGGATTCCCTTTTGTAGCAGAAATAACCAAGAAAAAAGATATTGATATTAAATTCATAGGAGTAATGCATGAAAAACAACGAGGTCAATGGGGGCTAATCCCTTTAAAGGAATCAACCTAATGCCAACAACTAATATTGCCACTATTAATAATCAAATATATGTTTCTTTAAATAACCCTACAGTTAACGTAGCATTAACTGTTCATTCCTCAACACTTAATGAACTAGTTGCATATACAAAAAAAGAAACAATCACATTGCAACAAGGAAATCATGCATATCCTATTATTATTGACTCCAAAGTATCTTTCTGGAAAGATTATGCTCCAGGTATACTAACAGGACTAATAGTAGGTCTTATTGTTTTCCTTCTTGAAACATGGTTTAAGGAACAACAAAAGAAAAAGATGAAATTTAATAAACTACAAGAAGCTTACAGTATTGCATATTATAATCTATCAATTATATATCGATTAAAACAAGTTGATGATGAAAGAATAAACCAGGATAGACCTTTGGGCTTAGCGATTTTAGAAATTAAAGAACTAATGCCAGAGCATATTGTTTTATTAAATGATTATTGTAAATCAAAGTATTCTAAACAAAAAAATTTATTTATTAAGTGGGGGGAATTCGTACAAGCTTTTATAATTATTAAGGAATATGCACTGGGAATAAATGAAAGCGTAAAAGAAACTAGGCATAACAAAGAAATATCTGCAGTTCAAAAAGATGAATATAAAGAATTATCATATTTTATGACTCGTACTGTTCGCAATTTATTTATAAGTTCAGGAGAAATTTTTGATTTAACGATAGAAGCTATTGATTCATATAATGTAAAAGGATTTGATTTTGAAATAATAATAAAACAAACTATTTATCAAGAATATAAAAGAATAAAAAATAATCGAAACATTAAGGAGACACCACCTAATGACAAAACCTAACAACCAAATCCCTAAAGGTTGGAAAGACGTATTATTAAATGATGTATGCTTAATAATTATGGGGCAATCACCATTATCATCGTCATATAATACAGAGGGTAACGGAACGCCATTAATTCAAGGAAACACTGATATGAATAATCGATTGTCTGCACCTCGACAATGGACTACAGAAATTACTAAAACATGTAATCCCAATGATATATTAATGAGTGTTCGAGCACCAGTTGGGGATATCGCATTATCGATACATAATGCATGTATTGGTAGAGGGGTTTGTGCAATTAGAGCAACAAAAAGTAACCAGAGTTATATATATCAGTATTTATTGCGATATGAATTAAGATGGAAGAAATATGAACAAGGTTCAACATTTACAGCTGTTAACAGTTCAGATATTAAAAAACTTAAATTTTGTATGCCCCCATTACCTGAACAAAAAGCCATTGCCCAAGTCCTCACCAACTTCGATGAAGGCATCGATTTATTAACTAAAAAAATAGATTTATTGAAAGATCGAAAAAAAGGACTAATGCAACAGTTGCTAACTGGTAAGACTAGGTTGAAGGGGTTTAGTGGAGAGTGGGAAGAAAAAAGAATAAAAGAATTTTCTTCTATTTGTACTGGCGCTAAAGATACTCAAAATAAAATTGATGATGGTTTATATCCATTTTTTGTAAGGTCTCAGACAATTGAAAGAATTAATTCATATTCCTTTGACGGAGAGGCAGTAATAACTTCTGGAGATGGTGTTGGTGTCGGTAAAATTTTCCATTACATAAATGGTAAGTTTGATTATCATCAAAGAGTATATAATATTCATAGTTTTGATGTTGATGTATGTGGTAAATGGTTTTTCTTTATTTTTAAAAGTAAATTTCCTAAAAGGGTTTTTTCTATGAGTGCTAAAGGTTCTGTAGATTCAGTTCGTATGGAAATGATAGCTGATATGAAAATTAAGATACCTTGTTTAATGGAGCAAAAAGCCATCGCTCAAGTTCTCACAGATGCAGATGAAGAAATAGACCTATACGAACAAAAATTAAAAAAAACACAAAAACAAAAGAAATTTTTATTAAACAAACTAGTAACTGGTGAGATTAGAATGCAAGAGTTTAGAAACGCAGATAATTAAATGGTTATGAAAGGAGTTAGTTATGGAGAAAATGAAAATAGCGAGAATGTATAAATCATTTAATGATTATATGTTTGAAGACAATGGAGTTGAGTTTTGGTTTGCTAGAGATATACAAGAGCTGCTTGAGTATGCGGAGTGGAGAAACTTTATAAAAGTTATAGATAAGGCTATTGAGGCTTGTGTTAATAGTAAGCAGGACCCATTAGACCATTTTGTTGAGGTCAACAAAATGGTAGATTTAGGATCAGGAGCAAAAAGAGAGATAAAAGATGTTATGTTTACCCGTTATGCGTGTTATTTAATTGCTATGAATGGAGACTCGGCAAAACCTGTAATCGCTTTTGCCCAAAGTTATTTTGCAATTCAAACAAGAAAGCAGGAAATCATAGAAGAACGATTAAAGTTAAATGAAAGACTTGATGCAAGAAAAAAACTTACAACATCTGAAACAGAGTTATCAAAGAATATTTATGAGCGTGGTGTAGATGAAAAAGGTTTTGGCAGAATCAGGTCAAAAGGTGATTCCATTCTTTTTGGTGGAAAGAATACGCAAGCAATGAAAAATAAGCTGGATATTCCTAAAGGTAGACCACTAGCTGACTTCTTACCAACAGTAACGATAACTGCAAAAAACCTTGCTACAGAAATTACAAATTTTAATGTAAAAAAAGATGATCTATATGGTGAACATGAAATAACAAATGAGCATATTCAAAACAATCATGACGTAAGAGATCTTTTGATAAAAAGAGGTATAATCCCTGAAAAACTACTACCAGAAGAAGATATAAAGAAGTTAGAAAGACGAGTTAAATCTCAAGAAAAGAAAATTGCTACAAGTAAAATTAAAGGATTAAAGGAATAAAACAATGTCTGAATATTTTGAAAATGACTACGATTTGCCTGATTTTGATGAGGCTTCAAATTCTCAAATACCTGCAATATTGCAATTAATTAATTTAGGATATGAATACATTCCTAGAGCAGAAGTAAATCGAATTAGGGAAAGCAAATCAAAATATATATTCCAAGATATCGCATTTGAAGCAGTACGTAAGATTAATTCTTTAGAAGTATCAGATAAAAGCATAAGAGAGCAAATATTCGAGTTAGAAAATATTAATATGTCTGACGGGGTAGTTAAGGCCTCAGAAGACATTTTTTCGAAGATAATATCTGGTGTTGGCGTGTCAGAGATAATTAACGGTAAGAATGTGCATCCTCAGTTGAGGTTTATAGATTTTGAAACACCTAATAATAACAAGTTCCATGTTTGTGCTGAGTATGAATTGGATGAGGTTCATAACCGTAGACCTGATATCGTTCTGTTTGTTAACGGGATCCCCTTTGCTGTTATAGAGAACAAGAAGTCTTCAGTGCCAGTAACTGATGCTGTTACTCAGATGATTCGTAACCAAGGAAAAGAACAAACACCAAAGTTCTTTTTATTCCCACAGGTGTTAGTTGCCTGCAATGTTCGAGAGATTAAGTATGCAACTATGAATACTCCATTTGAATTTTGGGCTGTATGGAAAGAAAAAGGTGCTGATAAAGATGAGTATGATGGTGTTGTGTATGAGAGTATTGATGTCCACTCAAAACAAGAAGATATAACTATAGTAAATCATGATTTATTAAGAAGAGACGCTTATGTAGGTGATAGAGCAATCTCAGAACAGGATAATGGTATTTATAGTTTGTTGCGACCAGAGCGACTTTTAGAGCTTGTTCATGGTTTTGTTATCTATGATGCAAATGTTAAGAAGATAGCTCGTTATCAACAGTATTTTGCTATAAAGAAAATCATTAAAAGAGTTTCTGATATAAAAGAAAATGGCAGACGAAATGGTGGACTAGTATGGCATACTCAGGGTTCTGGGAAATCGCTTACAATGGTTATGCTAGTTAAAGCTATTATTGAGCAGGATTCTATCGAGTTACCTCGTATTGTTGTTGTTACAGATAGAAAAGACCTTGATAAACAAATCAGAGATACTTTTGAAGCATGTAATGTGAAAAAAGGTGTTATTCAAGCAAATAATGGTAAAGAGCTATTGAAATTAATCAAAGAAAAGGATTTGAGAGTTATTACAACTCTGGTTCATAAGTTTGAGTCATCAAAAGAGTTCAGAGATTTTACTGATACTGATCCAAATGTATTTGTTTTAATAGATGAAGCTCATAGAACCCAAGGTGGTTTAGCAAATATAGAGCTGAATAGGACATTGCCTAATTCATGTCAGATAGCATTTACAGGTACACCATTAATGAAGAAGGATAAGGAGAGTGTTAGTAAGTTTAGGGGTTTAATAGATTCTTATACAATTTCAGAGGCAGAAGAAGATGGCGCTGTATTGCCATTAATATATCAAGCAAGATTTGTAGAGCAATCAGTGCAACAAAGCATCCTCGATAAATTTTATGATAGAGCAACAAAAGATTTAACAGAAGAACAACGAAAAGATTTGGAGAAGAAGTTTACAAGTTCAAAGATTATTGAACAGAATTCTCAACGAATAGAGTTTATCGCTTCTGATATTTTGGACCATTATGAAGAGTTTAAAGATACAGGCCTTAAGGCCCAGGTTGTTGCTCCCTCCAAATATGCAGCAGTTTTATTTCAAGAAGCATTTAAGCTAGCTGGCTTTCATGACTCCAATGTGATTATATCTGACAATAGTTTAGATGATGTTGCAGACGATAAGTTGCCAGAGCATAAGAAGCTTGTTGCAGAATTTTTGGATAAAGAAAAGCATAAGCACGGGTATTCCTTAGAGATTAGAGAAAAATCTATTATTAAAGATTTTAAAGACAATCCAGACGGTTGCAAGATTATTATTGTAGTAGATAAATTATTAACAGGATATGATGCTCCACGTAATACCTTCCGATATCTTGCTAAGGAATTAAAGGAGCATAATCTTTTACAAGCTATAGCAAGGGTAAATAGGCTTTTTAATGGTGACAATGCTAAAGAGTCTAAGACTAATGGGATTATTATAGATTACTCTAAGAATGCTAAAAATCTTAGGTATGCACTAGAATTATTTTCTAATTATGATATAGAGGATATTAATAGAGCATTAATAGATACTGATGAAAAGATTTCAGATTTAGAAAGTGTTTATCAGCATCTTCATTCAATGTTTAATGATGTTAAAAACAGGAAAGATTCACAAGAATATATAAATAAAGTGTCTGGTGATATAGAGAAACGTGAACGTTATTATGAACTAGTTAATTCATTTATTAAGAACTTCGCTGTATGTAGAGGATTGCCAGATTTTTTTGAAAAGTTTGATGATGCAAAAATGAAACGTTATGTGCTTGATTTGAAACGTTTTATTGAGATTAAAAAAATAGTTAAAGCAATGCATGCAGAAATAATAGATTTTTCAAAATACGAAGACCAGATAAGGAGAATTTTGAATAAATATGTAGTGTCTGAGGATGTATCAATTCTTTCTAAGCCAATTAATTTATCAGATGCACTAGAATTCAATCAGTTTATTGAGGATGATCAGAATGGATTGTCGGATAAATCAAAGGCAGAAGCTATTGCAGCGCAAACAGAGAAAACAATTAAGGAGAACTGGGATAAAGATCCTGATTTTTATAAAAAGTTTGGAGATAAAGTTAAAGAGCTTATTGCACAGTTAAGAGTGGCTAAAACAGAAGACTTATTGGCTTTGCTAGGTCAGGCTAAGAACTATCAGCAGAAAGTTAAAGACTATGAGGATAGTGACATCCCTTCTGATATAAAAGACAAGAAAGAATTACATCCATTGTTTAGAAGTATGAAGAAGTATATGGAAACATACAATGTCTCTGACGACTCTTTGTCTGTTATAACTACAGAGCTTCATAAAATGATAAATGATAAGAAGATCGTTGATTGGTATAGCAACATAGAAGTAGAAAGAGAAGTAAGGAATGATTTAGAGGATTATTTATTTGATGTTGTTAGGGATGAATATAATATTCCTTTTAAAGTTGAAGATATTGACCGTATTGTTTCTGATGCTTGGAATTTGGAAATAAAGAATAAATGATTAACAAGACTTTTGTATATGAGAACATTTCTTTTGATTACTCATTACTAGAAGAGAACCGTAAGACAATTACTGCTACTGTTTTTCCTAATTGTAATATTATTGTGAAAGTACCAAGTACTGATAATGAGCAGAAAATATATGATTTTTTAAAACGAAAGTCTATTTGGATTCTTAAACAACGTAGATATTTTTTACAGTTTTCGTCACAGTTAGAGAAGGAATATGTTAGCGGTGAGAGCTTTTTGTATTTAGGCAGACAGTACAAATTGAATGTTGGTCAAGCTGATTATAAAGAATATGTTTCTCTTTCAATGGGCAGGATTAATGTTCATTCTAAGTACTCCAAAGACAGTATAAGAACTAAAAATCTTTTAACTAAATGGTTTAGGAAAAAAACAGAGCAAAAGTTTCAAGAACGGTTGGAAATATGTTTTAAGTTATTTGAATATGACCATTTGCCTTTATTAAAGATTCGGAAGCTAAATAAACGTTGGGGCAGTTACTTACGAAGCAATACTATTATTTTAAATCCAAACCTTATTAAAGCAACGAGGCAGCAAATTGATTATGTAATGATTCACGAATTATGCCATGTTTCTCATTCTAAACATGATAGAAAGTTCTATGACTTGCTTTCAAAAAAGCTTCCTGATTGGAAAAAGATTAAACAAGACTTAGAGTTTAGGGTATTATCAAATTAAAGATGGTAATAAACAAACTTAGCATTCGTTGCTATAATATAAGAAAATTATTTAAGTAGAGGTAATATATGAACTATTTGTTTGAAATTGGAACTGAAGAAATACCGGCACGTTTTTTGCAAAGCTTAATCGATGGACTTATAAAGAATGTCACAGATCGATTAGAAAAGGGTGGAGTAAAGTTTGGTAATTTTACTAAATATGCTACTTATAGAAGACTATCTTTTATCATTGATGGGCTAGATGAAAAGCAAGATGATAAGAATGAAGAAGTTAAAGGACCTCCTGCGAAAATTGCTGTTAATGAAGATGGCAGTTATACAAAAGCCGGAGAGGGTTTTCTGAAGAAATTTGGAGCAAAAGAGGCTGATGTTAGCGATGGATATTTATATGTTAAGGTTTTTGAAAAGGGTAAAAAAACAGCCGAAATTTTACCAAATATTATAGTTGATTCATTAGCGAATTTATACTTGCCTGTTGCTATGAAATGGGGCACTGAATCTCAGAAATTCTATAGACCAGTTCATTGGATTATATCATTATTGGATGACAAATTACTTCCACTTAGTTTTGCTGGAATAGAAGCAGAAAATATTTCAAAAGGGCATCGTTTTTTATCAAATGGTAACGATCTTGATGGGGCAGATGTCTTGGTCGAGTCTATTGGTAAATATGCAGAGATGCTTAGAAAAAAAAACGTAGAGCCTTCTTTTGATAAGAGAAAAAGCACTATTTCTGCTCAGGCCAGTAAACTGACAGGTGATGTCGTTTTAGACGAAGAGCTGTTAAATGAAGTAGCTGGGCTGGTTGAGTGCCCGAAAGTCTTGCAAGGTGAGTTTGAATCAGATTTTTTATCAATTCCTGAGAAGATTCTTATTACTTCAATGAAGAAACATCAGAAGTATTTTCCGGTTATGGAAGATGGTAAATTAACTAATAAGTTTTTAATAACTGCAGACAATGTTAATGACAAAAATAGTGCAAATATTGTTAAAGGTAATGAAAAAGTTTTACAAGCAAGATTATGTGATGCTGAGTTCTTTTATAAAGAAGATATGAAACATGATTTTTCTTTTTTTAATGAACAATTAAAGGCCATTACATTTCAAAAAAAGTTAGGAAGTGTTAGTCAAAAGGTTGAGCGTAATGTTGCAACTGCTGAGTATATTATTGATAAACTAAAGCTAGAAAAAAAAGCAAAAGATACTGTCTTAGAGATAGTTAAAAATGCAAAGGCAGATTTATCTACGCAGATGGTAAATGAGTTTGCGGATTTGCAAGGTTATATTGGACAGCAGTATGCGTTGAAGTGGGGCGAAGCAAAAGAAATTGCAGATGGTATTTATGAACATTACCTTCCTGCTTTTGCTGGAGATGCATTACCTTCTAGTATTTATTCTTCTATTGCATCTGTTGCAGATAAGATGGATACAATTGTAGGACAGTTTGCTATTGGGAAGATACCTTCTGGTTCACAAGATCCTTTTGCACTTAGAAGACAAGCTAACGGTATTGTAAGAATTTTCTACGAAACAGATTATTTTCAGTTTTCTTTATATGATCTAATCAAAGCTACATTACAGCATTATAAAGATATGGACGTATCAGCAGAGAATATTAAAAAACTTTTTGCTTTTTTTGAGCAACGTATCGAACAATACTTAAAAGATGCTGGAATTGCTTTAGATATAATCCAGACAATTACTACTTTAGATTTAGTACTTTTAAAGAAAAGACTAAACTTGTGCTTAGAGCTTAATAAATCTGACAAACAGAAGTTAATTATAGAAGCAGCTGCAAGAGTTATAAATATAACAAAGGATGTTCATGTTGAAGACACTGTTGTTGTTGACCCTTTTCTTTTTGAAGATTCTTCAGAACGTAGTTTATATGATGGTTTCAAGATATTTGCTGAAGATAAGCAATGGGACGCTTCACTTATTAAAGAGTGGGCAGTATTGGCAGCTTATATTGGCGATTTCTTCGATGAAGTAATGGTAATGGTTGAAGATGATAAAGTTAAAGCAAATAGGCTAAGCATGTTGTTTGGAATCAAAGAGTACTTTAATCAATTTGGAGATTTACGACTTTTACAGGTATAAACTAGTAAATAGTTATTTCTGGTTCTAAGTTTATATTCTTTTTACTCTTAACTGTTTCTTGAACAATTTTCATAAGTGCTAGTATGTCTTCGGCTTTAGTTTCTTTTATAGCAACAATCACATTTGCGTGATCATTACTAATACTAGCCGATTTGTGTGTAAAACCTTTAAGCCCACATTCATCAATTAGTTTCCCAGCAGATAATCCTTTTGGGTTTTTAAAGATACTGCCAAGGTTGTTGTTCAATTGATAATTGTTTTCTCTTTTCGTTTTATAGGTATTACATAATTTAGTGATTTCAGTTGATGGCATAGATGGCAGTGCTAGTAGTGCGGAAATAATTACTAGAGACGAGTTTTTTAAAACAGATGTTCTATAGCCGAATTCACATTCTTTATTAGTTAAAGTTATTAATTGTTTGTTATCTTTATTAAAACAAGTTACTTCTATAATCAAATCACTTATCGTCTGATCATAAGCTCCCAAGTTTTGTCTAATGGCTCCTCCAATAGTCGCAGATATTGGATAACTAAAGCATAGTCCACCAAGATGCTTTTTCTTTAGCTCTTTTATTAACATAGGCAGTGTCGCTCCTGCTTCAGCATTAACGATATTTCCATCTGTATTAAAGTTGTTTAGTTCTTGTAATGATATAATTTGGGTAGACTGCTTATTTAGGAATAGAGTGTTTGTTCCGCTTCCAATTATAAAGGCATCAGTGGATATTTTATCTAAATCATCTAGAGAGCTAGGGAAGCTAATATCATAATCATTCCCAATGCATCTGAAGTTGCTTAATAGCTGCGAGTTAATCTTCTGGATTTTCATCATAAGCATCTTCTTTTGAAATATTTAGAAGTTGATATATTTCCTTGGAAACAAAAGTAACATCTCCGGCACCAAGTGTAATTATTAAATCACCTTCTTTGGCAATCTTGGCAACTTTAGCCGCAATGTTACTAACTTGTGGTATATGCACTGCTTTGTCCTTTTCAAATAAAGGCAACATATCTTCAGCTCTTAATTTTCCTGGAGTTTCTCCTGCAGCAAAAACATCTGTAAAGAAAACCTTATTTGCAATTGAAAGAGCTTTTACAAAGTCTTTATAGAATGCATTGAATCTCGTGTACCTATGTGGTTGAAAGATTGCAATAATTCTTCTGTTATAGTTTTTTGCGGCTGCTAAAGTGCATTTAATTTCCGTAGGATGATGTGCGTAGTCATCGTAGATTACAATATTGCTAATTTCTCCAACTTTTTGGAATCTCCTGCTTGCTCCTTCAAATAGCTTGAACGAGTCAACTACTGTATCTAGTGGAATATTATAGTGATATGCAAAAGCAAATACAGTTAAACAATTTTCAATATTATGTTTGCCAGGAATCTGTAGTTTTATTTTCTTTGCAATTAGTTCGCCAGCTACGTATACATCAAATAAAGTATCAGTCCCTTCTTGTTCTAGGTTCTTAGCTTGTACTGTATTTCCATCCATTAGTCCGTACGTGATGACTTTGCTTGAATTCGTATCAATTTTACGAATATTCTCATTGTCACCATTAACTATTAATAAGCTGTTATGTCCAAGACGTTTAGTGAAATTTGAAAAAGTTTCTATTATATCCTCAAGGTTCTCAAATTGATCCATATGTTCTTCTTCTATATTTGTAATAATTATTATGTTTGGGTTTAGAAATAAAAATGATCTATCACTTTCGTCTGCTTCGGCGATGCAGAAGTCTCTGTGTCCATACTGATAGGCTAGATTTGTGTTTTTTATTGGCGCACCAATGACATAGGTTGGTTTTCTCCCAATACTGCAAAGATAGTGCGATAAAAAGCTAGTAACTGTTGTTTTCCCATGAGTACCGGCTACGGCAACCTTTATATTATGCTTGTCCATTATATAAGATAAAAGTTCTGCTCTTTTTATGATTGGAATCTCTAGTCTTTTAGCCGCCACGTATTCAATGTTGTCTGGCTTAATTGCTGAAGAGATTACAATTATTTCTGCTAGGCGAATATTACTTTCATCATGACCGTAAAATATTTGAGCACCTTTTCCTTTTAGCCTCAATGTGAAGATGTTTTCTTTTACATCACTACCAGATACTTTGAACCCCATATCTACTAGAATAGATGCCAGTGGATTCATTCCACTACCGCCAATTCCAATAAAGTAGATATGCTTTTTATCATTAATCATTAAGGAGCCCTTTCTCTGTCAAAGTGTTAATGATAATACCTGTAGCGTTATTAGGCAATTTTTTCAGGGCATTTTTATATGTATCATGATTTTTATTAAGTTTGGCTAGGGATTCAATTAGAGACTTTTCATTAAGGTTTATTTCTTCAATCATTTCTCCACCACCGTTAGAAACGATGTATTCCGCATTAGTTACTTGATGGTTGTCCATTGCATATGGATAGGGTATATAAAGTGTAGGTATTTTATTTTCACTAAGTTCAGCAACGCTCATTGCTCCAGATCTGCTAATAGCTAATTTTGTTTCAGCCAAAAGATCTAACATATCATTGCGGAACTCGCTTACTTCTATTTTTATTTCTGACTTTCTTTTTTTTACAAAGTTGGAAACATTTTCATACGAAAATCTGCCTGTAATCCAGATAATATCTAGCCCGATTTTCTCTATTTCTTCAATGTTTGTTTTTATGAGCTCGTTAACAGCAGCTGATCCTTGGCTGCCTCCAATAATGAGTAGTTTTGTTTTCTTTTTTCTTTTGGGTTTTTCTACAGGGTTACCTGTAACTATAGACTTTTGCGGATGAAACTTGTCTATCGGATAGCCTAAAAAAATAACTTTTGCAAATTTAGCTAGTAGTCTGTTAGTTCTGCCAGCTATACTATTTTGTTCTAATAAGACTAAAGGTATCTTGCGAGTTATTGCTGCAATCCCAACAGGAACAGTGACATATCCTCCAGTTGCAAATATTAATTTAGGGTTTAACTCCTTTAATATTTTTCGTGCATTAATGATGCTTTTAAGAATACTAAAAGGATTCTTTCTAGATGTTTTTATTTCAATAAATTTATAGTCTGTTATCATTTTCTTTTCTAGCCTATTCCCGCCTATAAAACAAACATCTTCCTTTATTCCCTTTGCTATAGTTAGTGCCGGAGATATATGGCCACCAGTGCCACCACAAGTAAATATAATCATTGTTTCATTCCTTTTTTATATCTTGATGCATTTAAAATAATTCCAGTCATTGCCATTGTTATCACAATGGAAGTTCCTCCAAAGCTAATAAATGGTAATGTAATTCCCGTCATTGGCATAACGTTAAGAGCAACACTTATATTTACAAGTGATTGAAATCCCAACCAAGCAGTAATCCCAATAACTAGTAGTTTTGAAAAAGTATCTTTTTGCCAAGCTGCTATGTGAAAACACCTAGTATAGAAGATTATAAGTGGTAATAATAAAAATATAGTTGTGCGCAAAAACCCAATCTCTTCACAAATAATAGCAAAAATGAAATCAGTATATTGTTGTGGGAGGTAAAAGAATTTTTGTCTTGATTGTCCTAGTCCTAGACCTAAAAAACCACCAGTTCCGATGGCTATAAGTGACTGGATTGTTTGAAACCCTGTTCCTTGTGGGTCAGACCATGGGTTAATCCATGCTTGTATTCTAGCCATCTGATAGGAGCTAGTTAGTATGCTTAATAAGAATGCAATAACGCCTGTAAGGCTAAGTCCAGCTAACCAGTCCAATCTTATGCCAGCAACAAAAAGTTGACACATAAACGCTATTCCAATAATTATTGTAGTTCCTAGGTCAGGTTGGATAAGTACTAAGAATGTCGAAAATCCTATAATGCCAAGAAGAACAAGAAATGCTTGCCAGTCTTCATTTATCTTATTTATATATTTTTCCAAATAATCTGCAGTTAGCAGGATAAGCGCAAATTTCATTAATTCTGATGGTTGGAAAGTTATGCCTAAAACTCTTAACCACCTTGATGAACCACCTATAATAATTCCTACACCGGGTAAATGCGTCATAATTACAAGAATGAGAGCTACTACCCATATCCCAACACTAAACTTTCGCATAACTTGATGTGGGACTATATATGTAATCATAAATGCAATGGATCCAAGAATTATAAATATTATATGTTTGTTAACAAAATAGAAGCTGTTATCGAATAGTTGGTCACCAATAATATTGGAAGAACTCATGATCATAACAAAACCTGTTACTAGTAGCCATAGAGCTGCCCAGAAGAGAGTAAAATCTGGCTTACTAGTTGTTGGAAATTTCTGATACAGATCGTTTAAAATCATTTCCTCTTTCCTCAAAGTTATTATACATATCAAAGCTAGCACAAGCAGGAGATAGTAGTATAGTGTCTCCTTTATTAGATTTCGTGAAAGCTAATTTTACAGCAGATTCTAAATCTTCAGATTCGCCAATTAACAGTTCTTTTAAATTATTGCTAAAGAAAGTTCTGGCTTTACCAAAGGCAACAATGCGAATATTAGCATCATTGATTATTTTAAACATTTTATCATGCGATACTTCTTTTTTTTCGCCACCAAGAAGAAGAATGGTTTCAGTTTTGTTAACAGCGTTTAGTGCAGCTATTGTTGAGGCTGGATTAGTTGCTTTTGAATCATTTATGAATGTGATTCCCTCTACATTACCAATGAATTCTAGCCTATGAGGATAAGATTTTAATCTTTTTATTTTGTTGATTGAAAGCTTCTCTTTATTTACTAGTAATATAGCGTTAATGGCTGCGCTAAGGTTCTCTTTATTGTGTTCGCCGAGGAGTGGAGATGCTTTTAGCAAATCGGTGATATTATTTGTATTTTGAAGGTCAATTAAGCTTGCTTGTATCTTTTTATTTTCAATATATTCCTTAGTGATATTATCATTACTGTTATAGATGAAGTATTCTTTATTAGTTAATTTTTCTAGTGTTTTTAGTTTCATTCTAGCGTATTCTTCCATGGTTTTATGTCTCACTAAATGATCTTCTGTAATGTTTAGTAATATATATATATCAGGCTTAAAGCTATAACATGTCTCTAGTTGATAGCTTGAGACTTCTAAGGCGATTATGTCAGGAATTTCTTTTGTGTTTTCGCTAACAAAGTCTATTAATGGTTTTCCAATATTTCCAGCAACAGGAATATCTAATAGTTGTGAAATTAGGTCTGTGGTTGTTGTCTTTCCGTTAGTTCCTGTAATTGTAATTAGTTTTGGAACTTTCTTATAAAAAATAAATAATAGAAATGCGAATTCAATCTCGCTTATAACAGGACATGTTATCCCTTGTATATGTTCTGCTGGGACTAATCCGGGAGAGATTATCACAAGGTCTGCTTTCTTTGTGTCATTAGTTATGTTAAATGCGGATAGCTGTGCTAGTTTGCTTATCACAGCATTTGCAGTTTTGCCGTTACCGAGAACTGCGATATTTTTTATAGCAGAAAGATTTACTGTGTTATCCAATTTTTATTGCAATAATTAACATTAGGATACTTACAATCCAGAAACGAAGAACTACCTTGTTTTCAGTCCATCCACTAAGTTCAAAATGATGATGAATAGGAGACATCTTAAAAATTCTTTTACCTTTTGTTATTTTGAAATAACTAACTTGGATCATAACTGAAATTGTTTCCATTATGAAAATAAAGCCTAAAGGTATTAATAACAATTCTTTATGAAGCAATATGGCAATTCCTGCTAAAACAGCACCTAAAGAAAGTGATCCAGTATCTCCCATAAATATTCTTGCCGGGTTTAGGTTAAACCAAAGAAAACCTAGAAGAGCACCTATAAGGATTAGGATAAATACTAATATGTTCATGTTTGTGCCTATAAAAGAAAAATAAGCAAAGCCAACTAGAGAAATAATTGTTGTGCCAGTAGCAAGCCCATCTAGGCCATCTGTAAGGTTTACAGCATTAGAAGAACCTACAATCATAAATACTATAAAGATATAGTAAATAATAGGTGGAAGGCATTGTAGTGCCCCTTGTATACAGATGAAATTGTTAGAAGCAGCCATGATGCCAGCAAAAGCACTTGCAAAGACAATTTGTAAGATTATTTTCACTTTTCCGGTTAATCCTTTGTTTTGTTTTCTTCTTATTTTGCTTGAGTCATCAATAATGCCAATAAATGCATAAGCGAGAAAAAGGAAAAGAAGCATTAAGACGTTAAAGTCTATTGCTGCTCTAAAAATAAATAGAGTAATTAATGTTGCGATTATAATTGCTACGCCACCCATGGTTGGAGTGCCTTCTTTTACTAAATGGTTTTCTGGTGCGTCTCTTAGTATGTATTGTCTAAGGTTAGCTTGTTTTAATACATTTATTAGTATATTTGTTAAAAACAGACCAATTAGGAAGGAAATAAGTGTAATATTAAGCATGATTTGTAAGTTCCTTAATTATGGTCTCCATTTTTGCAGATCTTGATCCTTTGAAAAGTATAATTTTATTCTTTGGTTGCATATCTTTAATTTTTTCCAAGACCAAATTTTTATCAGTATAATAGTAGCATTTGTGGTTCTTTTTCTCAATTCTTTTATAAGTATCCCCATAAAATATTGCACTTGAAATACGCTCTTCTTTAATAGTAATTTTTGCAAGTTCACTATGGTATGATTCTTCTTTTTTCCCAAGCTCTTTCATTTCGCCAAATACAGTTATTATTTCCTTTGTAGGATAGTTTTGTTTGGCAGCTTCAATAGCATATTCCATGCTTTCTGGGTTTGCATTATATGTATCATCTATTATGATATTACTTTCCCAATTAATTGTTTGATTTCTGTGATTACTTTTTGGTTTAAAATTATTTAGAGATATCTCTATTTCTTTTTTGCTTAGACCAGCAAATTCTCCAACAGATTTTACAATGCTTTTATTAGTATCTAATATATTATTTGCTTTGATTATTCGAGTGTTAAAATTGTGTTTTATTGCTTGGTTATTGATGACATTAAGTTGATTAATAGTAGAACTAATAAATGCCAGGTATTCCTTGTTATCTTTAGGGAAATCATAAATTTCAGCTTTGCCAAAAGCAATGTTTCGTTGATTTTTTAGTAATTCAATATGAGCGGTTCCAATACTAGTAATTATTGTAATGTTAGGTCTAATAATATTGGTTAAGTATTGTATGTCTCCTCTATGACGCATTCCCATTTCAACAATTATAAAATCTGCATCATCTGGTGCGTTTATTAGTGTAAGTGGTGCGCCAATTTCGTTATTCTGATTCTCAAGAGTGCTATGAACTTTGTGCTTAGCCCTAAGTAAGTGAGTAAGCATATCTTTAACTGTTGTTTTTCCCGAGCTTCCAGTGATGCCAATAACAGTGCCTTTGGTTTTATTTTTTCTATGCATCATGGCAATTTTTTCAAGACTAGTATCTGCTATTTTGATATTCTTCTCTATGAGATAGGGTATGAAATCCTGGCCATCAAAGTTTTTGCCTTTTATAGGTATGAAGATGTCGCCGCTTTTAATAGTTCTACTATCTATGGAATACATTTTGCTAGCTCCTGTAATATCTCACTGTCATCAAAATGTGTTTTTTCTGTTCCAATTATTTGGTAGTCTTCATGGCCTTTACCAGCAATAATAATGACATCATTGTCTTTCGCAATCATGAGTGCTTTCTGTATAGCTTCTTTTCTGTTTATCTCTACTACTGTATTAGTTTTATTCTTAATACCTTTTAGCACATCATCAATAATGCTTTGAGGGTCTTCAGTTCTAGGATTGTCAGAAGTAACAATTATTTTATCAGACCATTTTTCTGCAGCTTTTCCCATCAGAGGCCGTTTTGAAGTATCCCTATCTCCACCAGCACCAAAAACAGTTATAAGATTTCCAGTTGTAAGAGCCTTAGCTTCCTTTAATACGTTTTCGAGGCTATCAGGTGTGTGTGCATAATCAACAATAGCTGTTATTTTTTTATTTAACTCTATTTTTTCAAATCTACCTTTTGGAGGATTTGCTTTAGCCAGTGATGATTTTATTGTAGTTGTTGGTATCCCTAGTTCGCTACATATAGCATAGGCTGCTTTTAAATTGTATTCATTGAACTTTCCAATTAGTTTGTGGTTGAAATCTAGATTGATTTTTTTATAATCAGTAGGGTAAATAGTAGGCCCTTTGTTAGTCAAAAATATAAATTTACTATCAACATAGTGCTTAAAAGTTTTGTGATAATCCATGTGATCTTGTGTAATGTTTGTTAGAAGTTTTACAGAAAATGGTAGGCCTGTGATTCTATTTTCTGCAATTCCTATAGAAGAAACTTCCATTATTAAATGAGTTTCATTTTTTTTCTGCATGTCTTTTATGATTGTTAATAGGTCAAATATTTCAGGAGTAGTTAGGTTGGAATTTATCGTTCCAATGACTCTAGACTTAGTCCCATGGTTTTTTAACACCTGCTCTACAAGGTAGCTCACAGTTGTCTTTCCGTTAGTTCCAGTAATGCCAATAATTTCTATATCATCAAGGTTTATGTCCCAAAGTTTTTGAAGATAATTATAGGTATTTTCTTTTCCTAATTTGATGATTTTTTTAGCTTTAGCAATCACTTCTCTGCTAATATGGTCCTTACCTTTTCCTATAGCCAAAAAAACGTCTTCTGGGTTTATTTTTCTAGTGTCATAATGTATCATATAACAAGAATTATAAGGGTATTGTTAAATCATTTGCAATACTGGAAATCAAAGAGGGGTTGTTCTTGCTAACAGGAAAAGAGCTGTTCAGGAAATATAGGGAAACAGAAGATCCAAAACTTAAGGAACAGATTGTAGAGCAACACTATAATTTGGTCATTTACGTAGCACGTAAATTCCTAGGTAAAGGGGAGTCGCTGGAAGATCTTATTCAAGTAGGTATGATAGGCCTTATTAAAGCTATGGGTAATTACGACCCAAACTATAATGCTGAGTTTGCTACTTATGCTATGCCAATGATTGTTGGTGAGATAAAACATTATTTCAGGGACCATTCTCGTTTAGTGAAATTGCCAAGAAGACTCCATGAATTAAATTCTCAGATAAAAAAATTAGTTTTTGAATTTCATCAGCTTAAAGACAGATCTCCAACTATTGAGGAAATAGCTGAGGAATTAAATGCTTCTGAAGAAGAAGTGCTTGAAGCTATGGAGGCCGGAGAATCTAGCAGAGCACTTAGCTTAGATGCTCCAGCATTCGTTACGGAGAGAAGTGGCAATGTGGTGTCCGCTAGGTCTTCTTTGATTGATTCTTTAGGCGTAGACCACCTTGAGTCAAAGATAATTGATAGAGAAACGCTGAAGTATGCAATTGCTAATGTGTTAAATAGAAGAGAGCAGAGGATTATTTATATGAGATATTATGATAATTTGTCGCAGCAAGAGATTGCTCAGTTCCTTGAGTTATCACAAATGCATGTGTCGAGGCTTATTAAAAACGCTATTACTAAGCTACAGAAATATATAGAGAAGAACTCTCAGTTTTAATTAACTATATTCCAACAACATCATAGTAATATCATCATCGCTAACAGGCGATTTGCTGTATTCTTTTATTTCATCTAGTATTTTTTGGAATAGATTTTCACCAGACAACCAGCTGTTTTCTTGCATTACCTTAACAAGGCGTTGAGTTCCAAATAGTTCTCCATTTTCATCTTTTGCCTCTGTAAGACCGTCTGTATATAGAAATAGTTTGTCTCCTTGTTCAAGAAAAATATCTTTTTGTTCAAATTCTGGAGATTCAAACATTCCTAAGAATACACCTTCTGTTTCTAGTAGTTCTACAGAGTTATTTTTCTTTAGGAGTATTGGCGCAGTATGGCCAGCTTTTGTGTAAGTTAGCTTATTATTACTAGCATCTAATGTAGCACCAAAGATTGTTACAAAGTTGATAGAGCTTCCTTCTGTGTATTCCATAAGTCTTTTATTTGCTATCTCCATCATTTCTTTAGGTTGTATTTGCTGAGCAAATAAATCTTCTAAGGTGATTTTTGATAAAACCATTACTAGGGCTGAGGCAACTCCATGCCCAGATACATCTCCTACAGCAAAATTAATCGTTTCATCTTTTTTGTTTTTTAAGGTAATGACGCCGTTATTATCAGAAGATTGAATCTTGTTCTTTATGTCTTTATTAAGAATAAAGAAGTCGCCTCCAATTTTTTCAGCAGGCATACATAATGCAGTTATTTGATATCTTTTATATTGGATTTTGTTTGTTGCAAGAAGTCCTGTTTGGATTTTTCTGGCCATTTCTAGGTCTCGGATGTTCTTCATCTGGTTACGTTTGGTGCTTTTTATAAGACTTTCAGCTTCAGTTTTTAAATCTTTAGTCTCTTGAATAGTTTTAAGTCGAGCTGTTCGCTCTTTCCATGCTAGGTAAGATACAGTGGATATTGTAATTAATAATAAAATGAAAATGATATTTTGAATCATTTTGAATACTGCCCCCCCCGATTAACATTTAGTATATCTATATAAATATTAGCATCAGATTATGTTATCTAGTAGGGGGTTATTTCAAGAAAAGAGTCTTGGAAGTTTCTATAGCTCCTTTCTAGCTTAATATTTTTGTTGTTGTATAATTAAGTATATGAAAAAATGCAGTTCTTTTGCCTTAATAGAAGTTTTGATCTCTTTATCGATCATGGTGATTTTGATTCCTCTAATAACTGGAGTTCTTTATGGAGGCATAAAGAGATATTCTGATATATCTCTATATAATAGAGAGCGGGCACAGATAGTGTTTGCCGAAGAATATTTGAAAGATATCGTCAGGGGAGCTGATTCCTTAACAGAGGTCGCTGGGATTTTGCATATCGATACAGGAGCTAAGTACTATAAGGTAGGGGTGAAAAAGAATAAACTGTATGTGCAACAGACTGCGACAAGGTATCTGACAGTAGAGCCTATGAAGATAGTTAGTAACAAGATTATCAAGGTTAATGATAAATATTATCAGATAGAAGTAATAACAGAGGATAACAGAAAGTATATTATTCCCCTTCTCCTTTAGGAGAGGGTTTAGGGGAGAGGTTCTATTTTTTTAGTAGAGGATAGCCGAGTGCTTCTCGTTTAGTTAAATACTCAACTGCACATTTTTTTGCTAAATGTCTGATTTTAGTAATGTAGTTTGTTCTTTCTGTAACACTGATTGCACCTCTAGCCTCGAGAAGGTTGAATGTATGTGAGCATTTCAAACAGTAGTCGTAAGCTGGTAAAACAAGCTTTTCTTCAATACATTTATATGATTCTTTTTCAAAGTTATAAAACATCTCCATCAGCATTTCTGTGTTAGAAACTTCAAAGTTGTATTTGCTTTGCTCTTGTTCGTTTTGTAGATAAATATCGCCATAACTAATATCATCAGTCCAATCTATATCATATACAGAGTCTTTTTCTTGGATAAACATTGCAAGTCTTTCTAACCCGTAAGTTATTTCTACAGAAATCGGGTCAAGTTCTAACCCTCCTGTAATTTGAAAATATGTAAACTGAGTTACTTCCATTCCATCAAGCCAGACTTCCCATCCTAGTCCTGCAGCTCCAAGAGTTGGCGATTCCCAGTTATCTTCTACAAATCGTAGATCATGAGCACTTAGATCAACGCCAATAGCTTCTAAACTTCTTTTGTATAAGTCTTGGACATCAAGTGGAGATGGTTTAAGTATTACCTGAAACTGGAAGTAGTGTTGTAGTCTATTTGGATTTTCTCCATATCGACCATCAGTTGGCCTTCTAGATGGTTCTACATAAGCAACATTAAATGGCTCAGGTCCAAGCACCCTTAGAAAGGTAGCTGGGTTCATAGTTCCTGCACCTTTTTCAATATCATAGGGCTGTTGGATTATGCATCCTTTATCTGCCCAGAACTGTTGTAATGTAAGAATAATATTTTGAAAATTCATAATCTTATTATATTGGTTATTCTATGTTTTGTTTAGTAGTTTCTTTGATTATTCGTGGTTTTCTAGTAGTATCTTATTTAATAGTAAAAATATCGAGTATCTTTGCTATTTAATAGGCAACTATTGTGCTATAATCAACTTTGCTTTATTGTCGTAGTAGATTTTTGTAATCTTTTATGATTTAATATACCAGTTTGTAAATAATGTAGGAGGAAACCAGGAATGAAATACGAAGCATTAACACTACTTAGACCTGAAAATACAGAAGAACAAGTAGATGAAATTATAGAAAAAATTAAGAAAAACATTGAAGTAAGTAAAGGTAATTTTCTTGACGCTGAAAAGTGGGGAAAAAGAGAATTGAATTTCACATTTCAAAAGCATAAGAATGTAACTGAAGCATATTACGTGCTTGTTAGTTTTGAAAAGGAATCAGGAGATCTAAAGAAATTAGACTATAGTCTAAAGATTGATGACAACATTGTTCGTCATATGATTTCAAAAAAGGGAAAATAAGAAGATTTATGGCACAGTTAAATAGAATTATTTTAATCGGTAAAATAGTAGACCAGCCTGATGTTAAGGTTTCTACAGAAGGTAAAAGCATTGCTAAATTTACTTTAGAAGCTGAAAGACCATTTGGTGAAAAGACTGATAAGGTAACAGTTGTATCATGGGAGAAGCTTGCTGATACAGTAAATGAATTTGGGCAAGGCGATATGGTTTTAGTTGAAGGTCGCATACAGCAAAGAACATTTGAAGCTGATAATGGAGAGACAGTTTGGGTCACTGAAGTTGTTTCGTCATCATTAAAAGCATTTGCTGGTGGCACTGTTGCTGGAGCTAGTTCTACAACACAAGAAGATACAACAGAGGATGATATCCCATTTTAAGGGGAGAATATAGATATGTATAATAAGGTATTTTTAATTGGCAATTTAACTAGGGATCCAGAGATGAGGTATACAACTTCTGGCATTCCAGTAACTAGATTTACAATAGCAGTAAATCGTGGTTATGGTGATAATAAACAAACTGATTTTTTAAGAATCTCTACATGGAGAAGATTGGCAGAATTTTGTGGAGAGTATCTAGCAAAAGGTCGATCGGTTGCAATAGAAGGTTCTTTACAGTTGAGCGAATATGAAAAAGATGGTAAAAATAGAACTTCAGCTGAGATTTTAGCAGATAGAGTAGAAGTTTTAGGAAGAAAAGATTCCCCGGCAGATGAACCCAAAACTGCTGGAAAAGATGAAGATATACCTTTTTAGAAAGTTACAGAGGAGGAAGAATACAAGATGGCAACAAGAAGAGCAGTAAAAGTTACTACATTTAAAAGAGGCAGAAAGAAAAAGTGTTCAGTATGTGTATCTAGGATGGAAGAAGTAGATTACAAAGATATTAATACTTTAAGAAGATACCTTACAGATAGAGGCAAGATCGCACCAAGAAGAATGTCTGGGCTATGCCCAAAACACCAAAGAGCAGTTGCAGCAGCAATTAAACAAGCTAGAGAAGCTAGTTTGTTACCTTACGTAATAGATTAAAGGAGAGAATTAGATGAGAGTTATATTATTGGAAGATGATGTAAGACTAGGAGATAAGGGTAGCGTAGTAGACGTAAAAAGAGGCTATGCAGTAAATTTTCTTATTCCTGGCAATAAAGTTGTTATTTTTAATGCTGGCAATAAAGCTAAGATTGAAAATGAACTTAGACAACAATCAAAAAAAGTAGAAAAAGAAGCAACTGAGCACCAAGCTCAAGCAGATAAAATAAAAGACATTGTTCTTGAATTTACTGCAAAAGCAGCTTTGTCTGGACATATCTATGGTTCAATTACAACCCAAGATGTTGCAGATCAGATTAAAGAAAAAGCAGGTACTGAAGTGCCAAAAAAGAAAATTGCTATAAGCTCACATATCAAAACAGCTGGTAAATATTCTGCAAATATTAAGTTATTTACAGGTATTAATTTAACACTGCCTATTATTGTTACTTTAGAAGAAGAGGAAGTTAAAGAAGCTAGAAAGTCCAAGAAAAGAGGCTTTAAAGCAGATGTAGTTAGAGAAGAAGCAACAGTAGTAGTTGTTGAAGAAGTTGTTGAAGAAACAGTAGAAGTAGAAGCGCAAGATAACTAATAAAGTTGATCTCTTTAGATAGCTTACCGACATCCCCTGGAGTATACTTGATGAAAGATGCTTCAGGGGATGTTTTGTATGTAGGCAAAGCTAAAAATCTTAAAAAAAGAGTTAAAAATTATTTCCAAAAAACAGATCATGCCGTAAAGATTAAGGCGATGGTAAAGAAAATAGATGATATCAGTTATGTTATAGTTGATAACGAATCTGAAGCTCTAATTCTTGAGAACCGTTTTATAAAAGAGTACTATCCGCGTTATAACACTAGGTTGAAGGATAGCAAAACCTATCCATATATAAAAATAGACATTTCAGAGAAGTTTCCAAGAATAGTTAAAACCCGTCAGATATATAAGGATGGTGCAATTTACTTTGGGCCTTATGTGCAAGGCAAACAATTTATGGACCTGATGGACATTATTAAACAGCATTTTGGTCTTAGAAGATGTAGAACAATGAGTAAGACAGGTCCTTGTTTATATTATCATTTGGGGGCATGTAAAGCGCCTTGTGTTAAGAAGATATCCAAAGAAGATTATGGTCAGTTAGTATCAGATGTTATTGCGTTACTGGAAGGCAAGTATGAAGATTTAGTAGAGGTAATGATCTCAAGAATGCATGTTGCTAGTGAAGAACTTAGGTTTGAAGATGCGCAGCGTACAAAGGAACAGTTATCAGCACTTAATGAGCGATTAGTGTCTCAGCGTATAGAGATCTTTAATCAGAAAAAAAATGTGGATCTGTTTGTGTTTATCGAGCATTTTAATAGACTAATGTTTCAAGTATTTAGGATTAAAAAGGGATATCTCGTTCAACAATTTATGCATGAAGTAATAGTTGAACAAGAAGATGATTTAAATGAGGCAATCAGCAAGGCTGTTGTTCAGTTTTATTCACTTCATGATGATTTGCCTGATTCTGTTTTTTGGGAAAGTGTAGAGGCTAACCATGATCTTAATTATTTTCTTGAGCAAAATAAAATAAAGGTTTACCAGAAGCCATCAAAGGATATACGTGATTTATATGAAATGTTAAAGAAGAATTCATATTTTGCTGTAAAACGACAGATGGAACATAAAACAGATATTGATTATGAGGCAATTGCAGATGACTTGAAGCTGAAATTATCTTTGAATAAAATACCAATAAGTATTATAGGTCTAGATATCTCACATTTGGGCGGCAAGAATATCGTTGCTTCTAGTGTTTATTTCCAAGAAGGTGTTCCTCAGAAGGATAGATACAGAAAATACAATATAAAAACTGTACAGTACAATGATGATTTTGCCTCTATGTACGAGCTTGTTACTAGGATTTTCGCAAAGCTGGATAAGGACTTAAGACCAGACTTAGTAGTGGTAGATGGAGGTAAGGGACAACTTAGCTCAGTTATGAAAGCGTTTGCTGATTTAGGGATAACAGATCAAGATGTCTGTTCTTTAGCAAAAAAGGAAGAAATTATTTATTTGCCATTTAATGGTGACGGGGTAAAATTAGATGATAGAGATCAGGGCCGAAGGTTGTTTCAGATGATAAGAGATGAAGCCCATAGGTTTGCTATCAACTTTCAGAGAAAAAAGAGGAGTTTTATTAAATAATGAAATTTATGGTTAAGGTTCTATTATTGTTATTGATGGCAACCACTTTTGCTGCAGACTTTGATTCTGAGATCAAAGAAAAAAGGCAAGAGCTTCAAGATATTTATGAAGAGATTAGCAAGCACAAGACTATGATAAGCGAGACAGATCGTAAAGCTAAAGAGTTAGCAGATGAGATTCAATCTGTAGATTCATTGCTTGTGCAGCAAAACAATTTGCTTAAAAGAATAGAGAAGCAACAGAAGGTTATTGATAAAGAGGTAGATTGGTTAGAAGATGAGTTAGGCATAGATAAAACTAAGTTTAATCAAATACTTTCAGATCTTAATAATAAGTATTTTTATTACTATAAATTAAGCAACACGGGGTTCATAGAACAGTTGGTAGAGCACGATAGCCTTACTGACCAAATTAATATGATGTATATGTTGGAGGCTCTTATTAGCAGTGATGTGACATTTTTAGAGGATATTAAAAAGAAAAACACAAAGATGAAATATAAGGGATATCGGTTAGAAGCACAGAAGGATATTCTTGATGAAAAGCAGATAGCTATTAGTGAGTTAAGAAAAAATATTATCAAGAATAAAAAGAAGAAAAGATATCTATATAAACAATTATTAGCTAAGAAAAAAGATTATGAAACAAAGGCATCAAAATTATTAAAGGAATCTAAGAGTGTAGAAAAACACCTTGTGGCAATGCAGAAGAAATCTACTAATTTTGCTGCTATTGGTGATGGTAACTTTATTTGGCCAGTATTGGGTTCAATTACATCTAGGTTCGGTTATAGAATACATCCAATCTTAAAATCTCGAATCTTTCATACAGGGTTAGACATTGGGGCTCCTATGGGAAGGCCAATTTTCGCTTCTGATGCTGGAGTTGTGTTGTTTTCTGGCAAATGGGGCAATTATGGCAATATAGTTATTATAGACCACGGTAGTAAAACAACTACGTTATATGCTCATATGTCTAAGTATTTGGTGAAGAAGAAGGTGAAAGTTGCCAAAGGACAAGTTATTGGTTTGGTTGGACAGACTGGATTAGCAACAGGCCCTCATTTGCATTTTGAGATACGTAAGAACGGTAAGGTTGAAGATCCACTTAAATATCTTCCCAAAAGGTGATAACATAACATCATGGGGAAATTCAGACAGTTAATATTTACTACATTAGTAGCTTGCCTATTCTCAGTTGCTTTTTCTGGACAGATATCAACGACTAACTGGAAGCTTCAGATACTAAAAGTATTTGATATTATTGAGAATAATTATGTTGAAGATGATATAACTAACGAACAGCTAGTGCATAAAGCCATTGAAGGCATGCTGGAGTCATTAGATGATCCATATACTCGTTTTCTTAAGCCAAAGAACTATTCGGATATGAAAATGAATTTGCAAGGCAATTTCTATGGAATTGGCATTCATATTGGCATGAAAGATGACAAGCTGACTGTGATATCTCCAATTGATGGAACACCAGCCGATAAAGTTGGTCTTGTAGCACTAGATACAATAGTTTCTATTAATAGCGAGTCTGCAGAAGGTATTTCATTAGAAGAAGCAGTTACAAAGATTAGAGGCGAAAGAGGAACAAAGGTTGCCTTAGGAATACAGAGAAAAGGTGTCACTGATAGTTTCATTATAGAAATTGTTAGAGATTCAATTAAAATAAAAAGCATCAGGGATGATCAGATGATTACTGATAAGATTGGATACATAAGATTATCTACATTTGAGAGTAAAGAAACGTTTAATGAGCTAAGAGATGCTATTAAGAAACTTCAAAAAGAGGGCATGGAAAAGCTGATTGTAGATGTTCGCTTTAATGGTGGAGGTCTTTTACAGAATGCATTAGATATCGCAGGGTTATTTATTGGCAATGATGTTGTTGTTTATACTGTTGGAAGAGATGGTGAAAAACATGCATTAATGTCAGGTGCAAACAATTCATTGTTTGATGGTCCACTAGTAGTATTAGTTAATGGTTCATCAGCATCTGCTTCTGAGATATTAGCAGGCGCAATTAGGGACCATGATAGAGGAGCTCTTATTGGCACTCAAACTTTTGGGAAAGCATCGGTTCAACATGTTGTTCCACTTATAGATGATTCAGCGTTATTACTTACTATCGCAAAGTATCTTACTCCTAAAGGAGACAATATTCACCATGTTGGGATTACTCCTGATATTGTTTCCAAGATTCCTTCAGCAGATATAGAGCTTATGAAGTCTGGTAAATATGTATATGTTCTTACAAAGGATTCTCAGGTAAGAGAGGCTTTAAGGTACTTGGAGAGTAATTAATAATGAAGAAACAGATTCTTCTTTATTCTTTTTTATTCGTATTTTTTATCATATTAATTAATTTAGTTTTTTTTCTAGTTAGATATATTAATTTAGAGAATAAGAGTGAACAGTATCTTGAATCCGATGATTTCATTTTAGCTGTTAGTAAAAATGTTGAGGCTTTAGATGAGGTTGGACCACCTACTAGCTTTACTGAGGGTTTGCCTGAAAAAAAGATTGCAATAGTTATTGATGATCTAGGGAAAAGAACAGTTCGTTATTATTTATTAGATATGTTGCCATATAAAGTTAATGTGGCGATTATCCCAGGAGAGATGCATTCACAAGAATTGGCTAAGCATTACGCAGAAAAAGGCAATTATGAAATATTAATGCATATGCCAATGGAACCTTTTGCTACTAAAGAAGATAAAGAAAGCAAACAATCTAAGATTGAAGGATATGCCTATGCAATTATATCTGGAGATAACAAGACTGCAATTACTAATAAACTAGATGTAGCATTGGATTCTTTATATGGTAATACAGTAGTTTCCGGAATAAACAATCATATGGGGTCACTAATAACATCTAGCAGGCCGATGGTTGATATTATTTCAAAGTGGGCGAAGAAAAAGAAATTATATGTATTAGACAGTTTAACAACTCCTTCTTCTATATTGTATGAACAAGCAAGAAAAAAAGGTGTTAAGGCTGCCTATAATCAGGTCTTTCTTGATAGCTTTGATGATATAGCTCATATTAAGAACCAATTGTCTAAAGTAGAGAAAATCGCTAGTAGAGATGGTTCTGTTATTGCTATTGGTCATATTAATAGAGCAAATACCTTAGAGGTTTTATTCGAATGGATGCCTCAAGCTATCGAAGATGGATATAGTCTTTCTTTTGTCTCTGAAATCGCACAATAATCCCCCTGATGCTAAAGCATCTTTCCCCCTTTGATAAAGGGGGCTATTGAAACCATTATGAGCCTCCTTTATCAAAGGAGGTGGCTGAGTGCTAACGAAGTCGGAGGATTACTGTGCGTAGTATTTTTTTTTCCAGTTTATATGTTCACGTTCTGTTTTAGAAAAATGATGAGTTCCATCTCCTTTAGAAACAAAGAAATAGTACTTTGTTTTAATAGGATTAAAAGCAGCAGTAATAGAGCTAAGTCCAGGATTGCTAATAGGGGATGGAGGAAGTCCATCATGTGTATACGTGTTATACAGGCTGTCTATTTTTGTGTCCTTGTAAGATAAGTCTTTCTTCTTAGGTAGGCCATCTATAGAACGGGCATAGTGGATAGTAGGGCAGGCACCAAGAATCATGCGTTTGCCTAGTCTGTTTACAAATACGCCAGATATTATACGTCTTTCGCTAGCAACTACTGCTTCTCCTTCTACAATAGATGCGAGTGATATTAGGTTATAAAATTTAAGAGTACGTCCAAATCGTTTTGGCAAAGTGCCAGCTAGTTTTTGTTTTTCATATACAGGCATAACTTTACGTTTGAAAACTTTTAGCATAATTGCTACAACTTGCTCTGGGGTTACATCATATTCAAAGAAGTAGGTGTCAGGGAACAAGAACCCTTCTAGCCTTTTCAGTTCAGGTTCATTATATAATTCTGGAATATCTTTTAGTAGATGAATGAATTGCTTTCTATCGGTAACAAAGTTTAAGAATGCATCATCCTCAAACAAGCCTATATCGACTAGCAAGTCATCTATTTGAAATAAGTTTTTTCCTTCTGGCACCGTTACTTTTATTAGTGCAAAGTTCTCTGGATCCTGTAATTGATTCATTAGTCCTAGATAGCTATCATCTGTTTCTAGTTTGAATTTACCTGCTATAAACCCGTACTCTTTCTTTTTAAGCTTGGCTATAAGTTTGAACTTTAGTTCACTTTTTATGATACCCATTTCTTTTAGCTGTTTAGCTATCATTCCAGTGCTGGAACCTTTTGGAATGTTTACTATTTCTATAGCAGCAAAGCTGAAGCTTAATAAAAGTAATATTATTGCTAGTTTCTTCATATGGGTATTATATCGCCTCTCCCCCTAAAGATACTAATTGTAAATAAATAATTATTCGTTATTCCCCCTCTCCAATATTATTGGAGAGGGGGAGTTGTTGCATTGTGTGTTAATAATGAATAGTTACTTTGAGGGGGAGAGGCAATCTAAATAGCTTTGTAGTATCTGTGCAGCTTCTAGTGCATCTTTCATATTTCGTTGTTTCTTTTGATTAACACCCGCAGCAGTTAGATGTTTTCCAACAAAAGAAGAGGTTAGTCTTTCATTTTGGAAATGGATAGGAACATCTACTTCTTTTTCTAGATTTTCTGTGAACTCTCTTACAAGAGCCACTTAATAGAAATTGACGTTATTATTTAGCCGATATAGATTATTGACCTTGATTATCTTCTAAGTTATTATATTTATTATGAATAATATAGTGCCAAATGAGTTAATCGAGTCAAAGATTTATGTAATTAGAGGTCAGAAAGTTATGATGGATAAATCCTTAGCTGAACTTTATCAGGTAGAAACTAGAGTATTAAATCAGGCAGTAAAAAGAAATATAGAGAGGTTTCCAGATGATTTTATGTTTCAATTGAATGACGAAGAATTTAAGAATTGGTTATCACAATTTGTGATGTCCAATTCGAAGAAGATGGGAATGAGAAGACTCCCGTATGCTTTTACTGAACAAGGAGTAGCTATGCTTTCAAGTGTTTTAAATAGTAAAAGAGCAATACAAATAAATATTCAGATAATAAGGACATTTACTAAATTAAGAGAGTTTATGAAAAGTCATAAAGAGTTGTTTGAGATGATTAAAGGGATTGAGAAAAGGTATGACTCTAATTTTAAGATAGTTTTTGAGATTATTGATCAATTGCTAATTAAGCCAGATAAAACTAATAAAAGAATAGGATTTATATCTGACTAAAACTTATCCAAATAGCTTTGTAGTATCTGAGTAGCCTCTAAATCATCTTCACATAACATTTTTTGGGAAGAAATATATATTTTATCGATATATTAATATATAAAGTATTTTTTACTGGGGGTAACAATGTTATTTTTTAAAATCATATCAGATGGAATTAGGAAAGCTTATGATAAGCTTAGAAATGGTAAAGAATACCGTCAATATCAGGCAGATACACTACAAAATTTAACAAAAGTACGGAGCAATGGTGGCAAACGAGCATTAGTAAAACTTGCTACTGGTGGTGGCAAAACTACAATAGCCACAATGGATATGATGATATTTTCAAAACAATTTGAAAAAGAGAATGGGCGCAAGCCAAGAATACTTTGGCTAGCACATACTAAAGAGCTTTTAGATCAAGCTGAAGAAGATATTCAAGGAAAAATTGATACAGTTTCAGAAGATTTTGAAGAAGCAAGAATTAAAGAATTAGCCTTGAGTTTAGGACTTGAGGAGAAAAGCGTTGGTGAACAACTAAAGATTTCCACAACTCCAAAATCATATGATGAGGGAATCCTCGTAGCTTCAGTACAGAAAATGAGTTATGGAGATAATTTAGATAGAGTGAAAGGAGATTTCGATTATATAGTTATAGATGAAGCCCATCACTCTTACGCAGATTCTTATATGAGAATAATAGAAAAGTATAAAGATGCATTCATAGTTGGCCTTACGGCTACCCCTCAAAGGTTCAGTGATAGTTATAATGTTGAGAGGTTATTTGAAGAGATTGTAGTGGATCTTAACTTAGTTGATATGGTAAATATGGGGCATTTATCTACAATGTATTTTCATCGTGTAGATACAGAAATTACAGTTGATTCTGATGAAAAACAAAAAGGTGACTATACGCTTTCAGCATTGTGGAAGAAATTTGGTGAAGATGGTCAGCTGAAGAGGGATCAGCTTGTAGTTGATACTTATCTTAACCTTAAAGAGCAAAAAGGACATTACTCCAGAATTGGTCAGGGTGCTATAGATTTTGAACAAAAAGCAAAAGCGCCTGCAGTAACATATGCTATGAATGTTGCACATGCTAAAGATTTAGTTAAATTATATAAAGAAAATGGAGTAAGAGCAGAGATGCTTTATGGAGGTATGGGTAAGAAGACAAGAGAGTATGTACTTGGAAGATATAAAGGGTCATTATGTTCTCATGCATTCTCTAAATATAAAGGAATAAGCGCAAAGATTTCATTAGAGATTAGAAACAATTTAGTATTATCTGCTGTTCTTGATAAAGATAGATTTTCGTTGGGTAATGAAGTAGATGTATATAGTATAGAACTACAATTGCCAGAGAGTTTAATAAAATTTGAAAAGCAGATAAGAGAAGAGCTCTTTTTGCATAGTAAAGAAGGAAAGTTGCAAATGTTAGTTTCGATTAATATATTAAACGAGGGGTTCGACTTTCCTGCAATGGAAGTGGCCCTTATGGCAAGACCAACAAGAAGTAAAACAATTTATATGCAGCAGATAGGAAGACTTGCCAGAAAAAGTGAAGACACGGGTAAACAAAGTGCCCTCATAATAGATTTTGTCGACAATATGGGGATGTATAGTACAGCAATATTTCATGAGAAGATATTTATTCCTAAGATTCATGATATACCAGATGGGACTGACCCTGTGACAGATGATGGTGACGTACTAGATAATGGTCTTGAATTAATAAATATTGATTTAGTAGATATTGTGGATATTGATTTAGTAGAGATATTTGGGGGAATAGATATACTAGATTTTGATGAAGATACAATGATGGGAATAACTAAGGAAGATGCAGAGTTTAAGCAGATATATGGAGACTGCTATGAAAACTTTAAGGTTTTAAAAGAATTATTAGATGCAGCATGGGAAGTAAAAGAAGATAAGCGTGAAAATATGTTAGTTTATGAAGGAGTAGAGTTTTATAAGACAAAAATTATAGGTGCTGTTTCCGATAAATGGACAACAGATAAAACTAATTTAGAAGCAGTAGCAAATATTTTAGGAAAGACTTTGTATATATTTGAAATACGAGTTTTTGATAAGACTACAATGATGGGAATAACTAAGGAAGATGCAGAGTTTAAGCAGATAGCTGGTAACTCCTATAAAAACTATAAGGTTTTAAATGAATTGTTAGATGTAGAATGGGAAGCAAAAGAAGATAAGAGTGAGAATAATTTAGTTTATGAAGGAGTAGAGTTTTATAAATCAACCAAGGGGCAAGGGCATCCATCATGGGCAACAGATAAAAGTAATTTTGAGTCAGTAAAAATAATTATTTGTGGAAAATTTGAAATACGAGTTTTTGATAAGACCACAATGATGGGAATAACTAGGAATGATGAAGAGTTTAAGAAGCTATTTGGCAGCGACAAGAATAATGCTAGGGATTTAAATGAATTGTTAGATGTAGCATGGGAAGCAAAAGAAGATAAGAGTGAGAATAATTTAGTTTATGAAGGAGTAGAGTTTTATAACGCAACTAAAGGGTTAGGGAAGCCAGTATGGACAACAGATAAAACGAACTTAGAAGCAGTTGCTAAAATCCTAGGTAGAAAACTAAAAGACTAAAACTTATCCAAATAGCTTTGTAGTATCTGAGTAGCCTCTAAAGCATCTTTGATTTGTCGTTGTTTTTTCTGGTTAACACCAGCAGCAGTTAGCTGTTTGCCCACAAAACAAGAAGTTAGTCTTTCATCTTGGAAATGTATAGGAACATCTACTTCTGGCTCTAGTTTATCTCTAAATTCTTTAACCAGCTGCGTCATTGCAGTTTCATTACCTTTAAGTGCACGTGGCAAACCTAATACGATAGATTCTATCTGCTCTTCTGCTAGAAGCTCTTTTACTTTAGCTATACCTTTTGCGTTTTCTATTTTACCAAATGGGAAAGCTATAGACTGGAATGGGTCCGACATTGCTATGCCTATATATTTTGTTCCGAAATCTAATCCCAATATCTTCATTATTATTTTCCTTTTTAGCCCCCTTTATCAAAGGGGGTGTCAGCATTAAGCTGACGGGGTTTTATTTCTAACAAACATTTGCGCCAAGACTATATTTAAGATAGCTTATAGCTTTTTCTTTAGCCTCATTTAGCTTTTCAGGTAGACTGCCAGAACCTTGTGCAAGGTCAGGCTTTCCGCCACCTTTACCACCCATTATCGGAGCAATCTCTTTAATCATGGCACCAGCACTAAACCTATTAGCAGAAACTGTTGGTTCAGTTTTTACTATCAGTTGTATACGTTTAGTAGCTTTGTTATTTATAAAGATACAAACAGTTCCTTTAATTTTATTTTGAACCTTATTAGCGACACCTTTTAAATCAATTTTGATGTCTTCATTGATATCTATTTGAGAAACAAATGCTGTTAATGAATCAATATCTAATTTCTCTGAAGTTTTGCTATCAAGAATCTTTTGAACAAGTATATCTTCCATTATTTTAGAGTTTTGCTTCTTAAGTTCATCAAGCTCCGATTGCAAATCATTTATCTTTGTTTCAATCTCGTTAGTAGGAATTTTGTATTTAGCAGAAAGTGTCTTAACTACTTTTAAGTTGTTGTTTAGATATTCAAGTGCGTAGCTTCCTGTGAGTGCTTCGACTCTTCTGATTCCACTACTGATAGAAGATTCAGAAACAATTTTCAGTAATCCAATATCACCAGTACGTTCTACGTGAGTACCACCGCAAAGCTCTTTCGAGTCACCCATAGTAACAACTCGTACATCATCTCCATACTTTTCAGTAAACAAGGCAACAGCTCCACCATCAATTGCTTCTTGATAGCTTTGGCTACAAATATTTACTATATGGTTTTCTAAGATAGCTTTATTAGTTAATCTTTCTGCTTCAGCTATTTGTTCCTCAGTAAGTGCCTTTGGTGTAGTGAAATCAAATCTAAGTCTATCAGGAGATACCATTGATCCAGCCTGAGAAACATGAGTTCCTAGTACTTTCTTAAGTGCATCTTGAAGTAGGTGAGTAGCACTGTGGTTTCTGGCCATCTCATTTTTTTCTTTATCATTTTCAGCAATTATTGCTTCTCCACCAACAGGCTTCTCTCCATCTTTATAGAAAAGTGAGTTTTCTCTAGATCTTTCTTTTTGCAGAGTCATAAGCTTTTGGAAACCAACAACATCTATCTTAACGTTCTTTTCCCTAGCGATATCTTGGGTTAGTTCTAATGGGAATCCATAAGTATCAAATAGTTTGAACGCATGTTCGCCAGATATAGCATTGTTTGCCTTTATTACGTCTTCTAGTAATTGCAATCCAGTGCCAAGAGTCTTGGAGAAGTTTTTCTCTTCAGTATCTATTACTTCTTTTATTATCTTGCTGTTATTTTTTAGTTCTTTATAGAAATCTCCATATTCTTGGATAATCTTATCTGATAGTTTATTCATAAATGGTGATTCTATGCCTATATTTTTACCATGAAGTATAGCTCTTCTAAGAATCTTTTTCAGAACATAGCCTCTACCTTCATTACCAGGGAATACATTATCTGCTATTAAAAATGTAATAGCTCTTATATGGTCTGCAATCACTTGCATAGATTCTTTGTTATCTTCTTTTGCTAAAGATTTAATTTTAGCTATTACAGGAGTAAACAGATCCGTATCAAAGTTTGATTCTGCATTTTGAATAACAGTAGTGATTCTTTCTAGTCCCATTCCGGTATCAATGTTTTGTTTTGGAAGAGGTGATAGTTTTCCAGCGTCATCTCTATCATATTGCATGAATACTAAATTCCATATTTCTAGGAATCTGTTACAGTCACAACCAGGAGCGCAATTAGCTTTATCTGGGCAGTTTGCATCTTCGCCAGTATCGTAATATATTTCAGAACATGGTCCACATGGCCCAGTAGGTCCAGCTTTCCAGAAGTTATGTTCTTCTCCAAGTTTAACAATACGGTTATCAGCAACATCTGTTTCTGATTTCCAGTATTTGATTGCTTCATCATCATCAGTGAATACTGAGATATATAGTTTATCTTTATCCAGACTTAAAACTTCTGTAAGGAAATCCCATGCATAGCCAATAGCTTCTTTCTTAAAATAATCTCCAAACGAGAAATTACCAAGCATCTCGAAAAATGTATGATGACGAGGAGTTTTGCCAACATTATCTAAGTCATTTGTTCTGATACATTTCTGACAAGAAGTAGCTCTTGTAAAAGGAGCATCTTTTTTGCCTAAGAAATATGGTTTAAATGGAACCATTCCCGCTATTGTTAATAGCATTGTTGGGTCATCAGGAACTAACGAAGCACTTTCTTGAAACTTGTGTGCTTTGCTTTTAAAATAATCTAGGTACTTTTGCCTAATTTCGGAGGCTTTCATCATTCTGTTCTAGTCTTCTTCTTTCTATTAAAAAATCCTGAAGGAGTTTTTCTAAATAGACTTATCCAGAAATGAATATCAGAAACATTCTGTGCGACTTTTCTCCATTGGTTAACACATTTAATACTTGCTATAGCAAGTATTATTAGCATTAGGATAAAGATAATAAGTAAGCCATTTACGATTAACTGTGTAAGTAGTGCTGCGAATTCCATCTTAGCTCTCCTTGTTTACGTTATCAATTTTCTCATTAATGCTATCGGAAACGTTTTCTATTAATGTTTCAATTTGAGACTTTGTTTTTTCAATCAAATCTTCAGCAGTTTCTTTGGTTTTCTCAATAGTGTCTTGATTCTCATCAATAGTTTTCTTAATCATTTCTCTTGTTTCTTTTCCAGTTTTAGGAGCTAATAATAATGCTATTCCAGCACCAATAAGCCCTCCTAGTAAAAAATATGTATTGTTATGTGAACTATTACTCATGTTTTTCAGCTCCTTTCAGCTTGTTAATTGCGTATATTTATTGTACATCTTAGACGTTTCAAGAGCAAGTGCAAACTCCCTGCTCCCTCAGTCCGCCTAAGGCGGACAGCTCCCTCATCGAGGGAGCCACTAAGTAAGTTATTTGATTGCGAAAAGAAGATACATGTCAGTTGAGTTATATGTTCGATTCAAGGCTCCCTCGATGAGGGAGCTGTCGAGTGTAACGAGACTGAGGGAGCCAATAAGCTATAATAGCTATATGATTAAATCAGAGAGCTTAACAATCCAAATAAGGGGAAGATTGCCATATAATCCTAGAATGACTGAACGAGCAAAAGAACTCAGGAAGAATATGACTAAGGAAGAGAAGATGCTTTGGTATAATTTTTTAAAATGTTTAAGTTTTAAGTTTATTAGACAGAGAGCGATTGATAACTATATTGTTGATTTTTATTGCTCAAAACTTAAACTAGTAATAGAAGTAGATGGAAGCCATCACTATACAGAAGATAGAATGGGATATGATAATATTCGTACGGAGATATTAAATGCATATGGATTATCTGCAATTAGAGTTTCTAATAAAGACATTAATGGTGATTTTCAGAAAGTATGTGTGTATATTGAAGATATGATTAGAGAGTGTTTAAATGGCTCCCTCGATGAGGGAGCTGGCGAATCCGCCTTAAGCGGAGAGACTGAGGGAGCATAATGAGACTTTTAGCAACTATCTGGATTCTATTTATTTCATTTCTAGAGCTTTTATTTGTATTTATGCATCCTAGGCTATGGCGTTTTTATATCTTTTTCCAATTCGAGTATTTTTTCTTTTCTCCATATCATTATGCAGATAAAGGCGCACAAGATGATTATGTATTTGGCTATACTCCATTATTCAGTTTTAATTCTATTTTTAAAAAAGCCAGAAAATACTTTTATCAGCAAAGCGATTATCCTTTAGCATTCTGTGATGCAGGGTGTGGCGATGGAAGAGGCCTGTTTTTAGTGAGCATACTTCATCGCAGGCCGGTCTGTGGCATGGAGATGAATAAGCGATTCGTGGATCGCATGATGTTCATGAAGACGCTTGTAAATAAAAGAGACATCATGGTTGTCGGCGATGATATGTTTAATTCAGAGTTCGATGGTTATGGTATAATTTTTATTACTTGGACAACCTTCAAGAATGATACGGAAAAGCGATTGATACAGAAGTTAGAAAAAGAGGTTATGAAAGGGGCAATTATTGTAACTCTTTCTTATCCAATAGAGTCAGAGAGTTTTGAACAACTTGCGACTAAAAATATCCTTACTTCTTGGGGCAAATCTACAGCGTTTTTTCAAAGGAAAATAAAATGAAAATAGGCTTATTTAGAAAGAATAGCAAGGCTCACTTACAAAAAGATGTAGAGCAGATAAAAGAAATCGTGAACTCGGCAGGGTTTGAGTTTCTAGATATCAGTACTATTCCGGAAAAGGTAGATATAATTTTAGTCCTTGGTGGTGATGGTACTATCTTACAGGCAGCAGAGCTATCACGAGAGATGAACGCCCCTATGTTATGTGTAAGCAGAGGCTATCTTGGGTTTCTTGCAGAGGTAGGACTTAACGGTTTAGCTAAAGCATTAGACAAGATTAAAAATGAAGAATTCTTTTATGATGATCGCAATTTACTTAGTGTTAAGAGTGATGATAACGTGTATCTTTGTTTAAATGAAGTTGTGATAAAAGGTGATGCCTTTAAACTTGTAGATCTTGATGTTTACTTGAATGATAATTTCTTATCATCTTATAAAACTGATGGCGTAATTGTGTCTAGTTCTACTGGTTCAACGGCATATAATCTATCAGCAGGTGGTCCAATTATTTTTCCTGATACAGAGGCGATAATTATCACGCCAGTGTGTTCGCATAGTCTTACTATACGTCCATTGGTAGTGTCTGCAAAAGATAAAATAAAAGTAGTATCCACTGAAAATAATTGTGCTTTTTCTGTTGATGGAAGACCAGAAGTAAAGGTTGATGATTTAGATGTTCAGGTAGAATTTTCTAAGAAAAAGGTTAGGTTTATTAGGTTTGACAAATATAGCTTCATTAAGGGGCTTCGTAACAAGCTAAATTGGAGCGGTAAGTTTAACAAAGCAGATGATCAAGACTCTTAGAATCCAAAACTATCTTTTTATAAAAGATCAGACAATCGAATTTTTCCCAGATATGAATGTTTTTATTGGTGAATCAGGTGTAGGTAAAAGCTTGATTATTAATATTCTTATGATTCCAGAAAAGAAGCCTAAGAAAGATATTATTGGTAAATGGGGAAGTGAATCTATTATCGATATAGAAGTAAATAAAGCTGGTGTTACAGAATATATCCAATTTGTAATAGGATCCAAGTTAGTTTTTAAGATTAATAATGAAGTAGTCACACAGAAGAGAATGAGAGAATATTGGCTGGATATTGTAGATGTGCACTCTCAAGGAAACTATCAGATGTTGTATGATTCGCAGCTTGAGATAATCGATTCATTCATGACAGCTTCTGAAAAAAAAGTAAAAAGTAACTACCTTTTGCAGTTTGAAGATTATTTTCAAAAGAAAGAAGTTATAAAAGAATTAGATTCTAAGCTGTTAACTGACTCGGAAAAAGATTTGTATGAGTATCATTTAATAGAAATAGAGAAAGTATCACCTAAAGAGAATGAAGATGACGAACTCTTCGTTACGCTTAAACAGATAAAGAACAGGCTAGAGTTCGAACAGTCAGTAGAAAAGGTCAGGACTGGCCTAGAAGAGGCGGGTTCAGGCATTTCTGCAAGCAGCATTGCCGCTGACAAGCTTGCTCATAAAGAATTAATAAGCAAAGAAATAGCAGAACGCTTGAACAGTCTGTTAGCAGAACAAGAAGACTTGCTTTGGGAATTAACTAAATTATCCAAACAAGATAATTATGAGAATCCTGACCAAATAGAATCTAGGTTGTCAGAGCTAGAGTCATTAAAAACAAAGTTTAAGAGATCACTGCAGGACTTATTAGAGTATCAAGAGAAAATAAAGGATATGCTAGATAACAGGGAATATTATCAAGCAAAAAGAGAAAAACTAGCAGGCGAGCTAGAGCAGTCTCGGCTATTACTAGTTCCTTTAGCAAATGATTTAACAGAAACAAGAAAGAAAGTTCTAAGTCGTGTGTTAGCAGATATAGAAAAAACACTTAAGACATTAAGGCTAGATAAAACGGAATTAAGCTATTCATTAAAAAAGAAAGAGTCTTTTGATGAACAAGGCAATGATGTATTAGAAATACTAATAAAAGTTAATGTAGGCACTCACTTTGCTACATTAAGGGAACTATCAGGCGGGGAGACTTCAAGAGTATTGCTAGCTCTCAAAGCAGTGTTGCTTAGCAAATCAGCAATAGGCACATATGTATTCGATGAAATTGATAGTGGGGTAAGTGGCGATATTGCATTTAAAGTTATGGAAGTAATGCATCAGATGGCTAATAATGCACAGTTGTTAGTGATAACCCACTTGCCAATGGTTGCAGTTAATACCAATGTGCTTTTTAAGATAAAGAAAATTTTTTTAGACCAACAGACTTCCATTGAAATAGATAGATATTTGAAACAAGAAGATATTATCAAAGAAGTTTCTATGTTAGTTACTGATAAGTCTACAGAAGCAGCAGATGCTTATGTGCGTTCTCTTGCGAGAAAACATAAATCAAACTAAAATCAGTAGTAAGGGGAAATTATGACTGAACAAGATAGTACAGAGCTTCAAGATTATTTAGATGATGAAAAGAATGATGAACTATTACAGTTTGTTACTTTCTTTATAAATGATGAACTATACGGTGTTGATATCTATAAAGTGCGTGAAGTTATAAAGATGACAGACATTACATTCGTGCCACGTAGTACAGAATATGTAGTAGGTGTTATTAATTTAAGAGGACAGGTTATTCCTGTTATAGATTTAAGGCTTAGGTTTTCGCTAGAACCAAGAGAGTATGATAAGCATACAAGAATTATTATTGCTGAGGTTAAGGGTAAGAATGTTGGTATGACAGTAGATAGAATGAATAAGGTAGAACGTATTCATGAGAGTAAGATGAAAAAAGATTCTAATGTAATATCAAGTATCGATGCTGATTTTATTGAAAGAATTGGCGAGGTAGCAGAAACAATTATGGTTGCAGTTGATCTGAACCTTATATTAGGCAAGATTTAATGTTTGATCGCTGGCATTTTGAGAGTAGGGAAATCGATGAGCTCAAGCCATATGCTACTTATGCTAGGCACTCTAAAGGAAGAGATTATAAAGAAGAGTTAGATTCGACAAGAACTTGTTTCCAAAGAGATAGAGATCGTATTATCCATTCAAAAGCATTTCGCAGATTGAAGCATAAAACACAGGTATTTGTTTCTCATGAGAATGATCATTTCAGAACAAGACTTACTCATACTTTAGAGGTAGCGCAAATTGCGAGGCATATATCTCGAGTTTTGGGCTGCAATGAGGACTTAGTAGAATCTATCGCCTTAGCACACGATCTTGGGCATACACCTTTTGGACATGCTGGTGAAGATATGCTCAATCAGTTGTTGAAAAATCATGGTGGGTTTGAGCATAATATGCAAAGTAAACGTGTTGTTGAATTGCTCGAGAATAAGTATCCATTTTTTGAAGGATTAAACCTTAGTATCGAGGTGTTAGAAGGGCTAATGAAGCATTTCACTCCATTTGATAACCCAATGAATGTTGCAGCGGATGAGTTGGTTCACCCTTCAATGGAGGCGCAGATAGTTAATCTTGCAGATCAGCTTGCCTATATAAACCATGATTTAGATGATGGATTAGCTTCTGGCATACTTGATATTGATGCACTTACTGCGGACGTAGAGCTATGGAGAGAGGCTCAATTGGTTAATGAGCATAAATATAGTGGGTTGCGAGCAGATCAAAAAAGATTTTTAAATGTACGATACCTTATTAATATCATGGTTTCGGAAGCAGTTACAAATAGTGAAAAGAATATTAATGAGCAATCAATAGCTAGTTTAGATGATGTATATAATTCTGATCAGATTTTAATAGATTATAAGCCAGAATTTAAGCAGAAGATTGTTGGTATGCAAAAGTATTTATATGAAAAGTTTTATTCAGATTATCGCATTTTGCAGTCGTCAGTAAATGGTAAGACTGTGATCAAGGAGCTTTTTGAATATTATTTGTTAAATACTGAAGTTATTCCAGCGGATCATTTAGGCAGGGTAGAAGCTTCTTCATTGCATCGCGTTATAGCTGATTATATTGCCCAGATGACTGATAATTATGTTTTATCAGAACATAAGCGTTTAGTTGCTGGCAAAACTAACCTTTAGCTTTTTTAGACTCGAATTCTTCTTTTAGTTTTTTAGTATCACCAATAATGTCTGATATGTTTTGCTGCATTTTTGCTATTTTTTGTTTCTGAGCTAGTTCTTCTTTCATTTTCAGAGTGTCACCCACAATATCTTTTATGGATGCTTTTAGGCTATCTCTGTCGATTTTTCCAATAGTTTTACCATCTTTACCAATAATATTTTTTGCTTTTAGTTGTTCTATAAGCCTTGCTTTTACTTCATCTTTTACACCTTTAAGTTTAAGGTTGTTCTGGTTTATAGGTCTTCTTTGTTTTACTGTTGCTGTAACAGCATTCATGGTTTCTTCAATATAATATGCATAACAAATTGTGGTTATTTTTGCTGAAAGTTTAGCTAGTTGTCTGTGTTGTGCTTTTGTTAACTTGCCTTGAGTTTGTTTTGCAAGTTGCTGGAAGAACTTTGTTCCAAGGTATTCTTTATTTCTTAATGCCATTAGAGTATTTATGGAGCAGCCAGCAACAACATTTTCATCAGATACCAATAATAGTGCAATTAATGTATCATCTGCTTCAGGAGTAGCATCTGGAGCTAATCTGCTTATTAATGCTATCTTCTTATCAGTTGAAAGATTTTCTGGTTTATAGAATTTCAAAGAAGTTTTAATGGTTAAGGCATCTACATAAGGAAGTATTTGGTTCAATATTTTATTTGAAGCTTGGCTTAAGTTTTGATAGTTCTTTATAAGGAATTCAACTTTTTTATTTTTTTGTAGTTTATTAAACAGCTTAAAGTCATTCTCTGAAATTTTTGTACATATTATTTGATATTCATCATCTGACATGAATTCTTCGGAATTCATGTTTTTATTAACATCAGACTCTAGCTTCATGGTAAGAATTTTTTGTTTCATCATTTGTTGCTGTGCAGAATTTTGAGGAATAACATTCTTTTTTAATTCCTTAGAGATTTGAGCCTTATCTTCTTCTTCGGCTTCGTTATATTCATTAGTAACTTTGATGTTTCTAAGACCTTTGGTCTTGATGTTTATATCCGCCTGTTCACCAACAGTGGCATTTATTTGTGATTTATTTACTGCTGCATTTTCTATATTAGCCATTATTGTCCCTTATTTTGCAACTTGGTATACATTATATACCTTGCCCTGTAGTTCAAGTTTTTCTAAGTCCTGTAAATTGTTAATCATTGTGATATCCCCTGTAAGAGATTCTATAGCAAGAATAGATGTTTTGTCGTTATGTAACGGATGTTTTGCTTTATATACATTTAATCCAGCTTTATTAGCAGCATTCATGATTTTATCGTTGCCATGAATTTCTTTTATGCCTTTAAGGTTAAGTTCTTTTTGAAGTTTAGTTTTAAATTGCTCAATACCATCCCAGCCTAAGCATTCTAAAGTTTCTTGAGCATCTACATATCCGGTATCATCATCATATATAAGCATCTCAGGAGAATAGCGTTGATTGAATGTCCTAAGGTTTTTTAGGTAACGCATGGATGATTGCATGTTTAAACTAAAAAGCTTTTGTTGTTGGACTAAAGAGTTAGTTTTTATTTTTTGTGATTGTTGATTGCCTGCAGCTCCAGTTTCATTATTATCATCAGAGAATAATGCTTCATCAATATCCTCAATTTCATCTCCAGTTCCAGATTTTCTTTTAATCTTTTTTAACCATGATTGGAACATTGCGGAGCTGGAAGATAAGGCCATCCCTCTTAATGTTGATGCTCCCTTTTCTCCTAAAAGCTTGTTTTGTAAGTTGTTTTTATTTGTTTGATTTTGTTGTTTAAGTTTATTTAGTTGAGTATCTTGTAGAACCTCTAGTACGTTTGCTTTAGGGGTAGATATTTCTTGTGCTTCGGGTTTGATAATTAGTTGCTGAATGTTCTTTAGTGTCTGAGCTGCACTATTTTTTTGAGGATTAGTTGTGTCAGATGCATTAGTACTAACTTCACTAACAGTCTTTTGGGTTTCGTGAACTTCCTCTTTTTTACTAACTGCTTTGAATTGTTGCTGGAAGTTAGCTTTCTTAGCCTGATTCTGCATACTCAGCTTGTTTGGCTGAAATCCAGGTTGATCAGCATTTACATTAAGATTACTATTTATTGCCCCAATATCCATGTTTTCCCCTATATAAAGATTTTATCCCTCATATAATGTACGCCCAAATCGCTACTTTTTATTCATTAATAATTTTCGATACATTAAAAGTCAGTTTTTTGTCGATATTAAATATGTAGAAAAAGGGGGAAAGTATGACTGACATTGGCAATGGCGAAATGATTTCAAAATACCTGTCTGGTACAGCCTATATTAATATTGGTGAACAAGACTATCAAAGTATTTTGGCCGATGGAAAGATTTCAAGAAACGAAATTCTTGATATGGAGCTTATGTATGATGGAAACGTTATTACTGTTGAAGACCTTTTGGAATACAAAGAAGATGCTGGAGATACTATAAATATTCAAATGCTGCTTAATGATGCGGTTAATGATACAAGTCTTGATTTGTCAGGTAATATAGAAATTGCGGATATGTCAGATGATGGAGCAGCTGCTAGTGCTTCTCTTAGTGGAGCTACGCAAGAGAGTATATATAATCAGTTAATAAGTGATATGATATGGGATTCTTTAGCAGAACAACTAGAGGAAATTGCTAGCCAATCAATTGATGAATCGTCATTTGATAGGTCACAGGAATATTAATAGAAAAAGAGGAGGGATGAAAAATGGTTGATTTTATAAATAGTGTAGGTGTTGAAGGTCCGGGAGGGATTAATCAAATTCGTCCAGAAGACCAGGCTTTAAATCAGAATGATATTGCTCAAGAATCAGTTGAAGTTTTAAGCGATTATAGTGGAGCATCACAAGATTCAAGTTATCAATTCCTAAAATTGGAAGTAGATGGACAAAAGTACACAGGGATTCCCGATATTTTTCAATCCAATGATCCAGCTGTTACATCTTTATTTAATCAATTGAGATCAGAAGGTGTTATTACAGATGATATGAGCCTTGATAGTCAACAAAATATAATGGAGATTTTATCAACATTAGCTACAAGAGTTAATTCTTTGTCAGAAAATAATATTGCAACTGCGTTTAATGGCACGGAGAATGTTGCTATGACAAGTTTTATTGAACCTGATCCTGCAGTAACTGCATTAGCAGCAGAGCTAGCGGCTCAAGGAGTAATTACTCCAACAATGACTGATTCTGAAAAAATGGCAGCCATTAATGAGTATGTGAATAGTAATATTTCATATGAACAAGACCTGCCAGGTGAAGGTTGGAATTCAGCTTCTGGAACAATAGCATCTGGAGCTGGTGACTGTGAAGATATGGCAATTTTAGTTGCAAATTTAGCAATAGCTAGTGGCGTTGATGAGAGTAGTGTGCAGATATGTGTTCAAGGTGGCAGTGAATCATCACAAGGACACGTAGTAGTAGGAATCGCTAATGAAAATGGTGCATTGTCTATTTTTGATCCTGTTTCTGGGGAACAATCAACTGCATCGGTAAGTGATTTCACTTTTACATTTACTTCTCAAGCAGTGACTAGTGGAGATGGGTCTGTTGGTAATACATATGCAATGGAAGATGCCAATAATGTGAATAGTATGTACACAGCATCTAGCGC